>JACCDZ011332319.1_pt1 | contig 12715 bp, 18 predicted proteins | sample 7449551 | NCBI WGS metagenome assembly JACCDZ01 (sample SAMN15323452, study PRJNA562643) | freshwater metagenome | isolation source: river surface water | place: USA:Blue River Watershed | collected 2017-08-18
AGTGTACTCCACAATAGGTTTCTGTGGCTCGTACTCAACACTAAAGCCTTCGGTGTTCTCCCAAACTCTCTTCTCAAATTTAGATCGAAACTTCAATGGAAGCCGGCCTCCATTCTGGGTTTTCTCCGGGGTAGCCCCGAGGATTACAAACTACACGAACTCCGTGTACAATTTTGTCTTGGCTCGCGTGAGTGTGACCATGACACCAAACAAGAATTTGCTCGCTAAACTCTTTGAGCAAATCTTCCATGTAGGGATTCCAGTACCACTCGTTACTAAATTGACCCGCGTACTTGGGATCAAGAGTAGCCGTGCAAGGTGCCGTGTGAGTGACTACAATACCTTTTAGTTGGTAGTCTTTCCACTCTTGCAGTTGTTGGTAAATCGAGGTGTAATCATTATAGGCCCGAGTATTTACCTGTGCTTTATTTAGCATGCATCTCTTGCTGTCGTTCATGTACTGCTGCCACGATTGCTCGTCAGAGCAAACATACCAGCCATTACGGAGAATAACGGGGACACCGTCAAGTTCCCCAAAACCGGGAAATTTTTCCCTAAATCGGACAGAGGTCTCTTCCGGAGTTCGATTCTGGCTTACGTTAGCGTAGTGTTCGTGATTTCCGTCACACGCAAGAACATTAAAACCTTTCCTCTTCAGTTTATCGAGGAACTTTAAACCTTCCAAGCCATTAGCAGTGTCACCCGCGACAATTACGTTGTTCTCGAAAAGATCGTATGGCGTTTTTTTCTGGGGAAAGTCAACGTGCATGTCAGAAATAAGCGTAAACTTCATAGTCACTACCTCTCAATCGTGTCGTCATAAAGAATAATCTCAATCTCTGCTGGTGCGTGTTCCTCTGGTGCAAAATAGATAACCACGGGGATTTCAACTTGCATCAGGAGTGTACGCAGGGAGTCTATATCGGTAAGCTCAATAAATGCAGCCCGCTCGATCTCGTTGTTGTGGTCGCTTGCCCTAGTTACGATAGCCTTAATCGGCTTCGGGGGCATCGGCATCGTCGAAGAGTTCGAGTACGTCTGGCTCTCTAACGACCTTGGTGAGGAACCGTGGCTTTCCGGCGTAAAGGAAGGTGCGGAGTCCGGGCCAACACTCTTTCTTGTAGGCGCAGTAGGAGCAACCGGTTCCGAGCTTACGATTACCACTCTTACCGTCTGGTTCGTCGTCGTAGCATCGTTCAGGGGGTTCGTCGCTAGCGATGACCTCACGTAGGTGGGCGATTCGCTCGGCAGGTTTGTGTCCTTCAATGATGGAGGCCGAGAGAGGAGTAACGCAAATATCGCCACCCACCTTGTCAAAAGCAACCCAAGCCGCGTCTTCACCCGGCGTAAGGATTGTCGCATACGAAGAAAGCTGGTGGACATAACCAAAGGGATCATTCTCTAGGATCGAGTTGTTTTTGAATTTCTGGAAACTAAAAGGGGCGGCAGATTTGAAGTCAACGACGACCCCATCAACAATAGCATCAATGTGCCCCTTGACACCGTCAACCTCAACCTCTTCTTGAGTTCGTTCGACAGTATGGCCAGCTTCTCTTGCGAGGAATAGGAGGAGGAGTTCAATTACATCTCCGTAAAGGAATTTAAAGTAGGTCTTGGGGGCGAGGGCCTCAGCGGTATCAGCGTGCTTGCTGGCGTACCAGAATTGACGATCTGGCTTGCCAATCCCTGACATACGCATAGGGTCGTGGCCTTGTCGCTCACGGAGGCGGGTACGAAGGAGGTCTTTGAATTGTTCCCCAATCCACTCCACGTTCTCTTCGTTAACCTCGTGGTCAATCGCCGGATCGAACAGAGCGTAGATGTCGGCGGGAAGGTCTTTAAGTTGTTTCGGCATGCTGTGGCTCCATAACAAAATCCCAATCCTCAAGGTGCACGTCGTACGACTTGGGGAGGTAGTCTACAAACTTTTTTTCGTAGCCAGCTTGGTAAGCATCACCTACGGTAGCGGTTACGGGCACTTCCACAACTACTGTGCCTCGTTCAGTTTGAGTAACCTTGCGGGTGTACTCTAGCTTGACTCTTACGGTCTTTGTTGTCACTATGTAATTCCTATAAAGTGAGGGTCTAAGGTCCTCAGTTATTCCCTGCTTGGGAGGACTCCACGCGACGCATAAAGCGTTTCTGTCTTTCGACTTCGTCAGGCGAGTAGCAGGCCAGATGTTCCCTAGTCAACCCTCGTGGGTTCCCCACGCTCGGTGAAAGTGTCCGGAGTTTTTCTATGCCGCCCTCCGGTGGCGACGGCAAGGAAGTGTGCCCGACCGGGATTCCCCAATCCATTAATCGGCGCTACGCCTTTGGGCCTCCAAGCCTAATCAAGTCCGCTTTCGCGGTGACGGATCAGTCGAACGGAACGTCGTCGAGATCGTCCTCATCAACATGCTTGGGGGCCTTGGGGGCACTACCGGCAAGCATCTTGATCTGGCGTTCCTGTTCTTCTGCCTTTGCAAGGAACTCATCATCATCCGGCAGAGCCTCAAATTCCTTGTTCGCATACGGGACAAGGTCAAGGATACGGATAGAGCGAGGATACATGCCGTTGAAGCGGCCCTTGCCATTGTCAATCACTACGAACTTGAGGTCAACCACGGTTTCGTTACCGAGGAGAACATCTTCCGGCCACGGCTTACCCTTGATGTCAAGGACCGTAATCGGCTTGTTCGGAGAGCCATCAGCACGTTCTGCCTTCTGCTTGAACGACATGTACTTCCGGCCATCATAGCGCGGGTTGCCGTTCGAGTCTTCGAGCGAACGCAGGCGGTCACCTACGCCGAGAGCCTTAAGTTCCTTCGCAGCAGCTTCCGGATCGTTGGGAATGAAGTCAAACTTCCACTCCTTGCCGTCCTTGGCATAGTTGGGAACGGGATCGCCAAGCACCTTAGCATACTGGAGCTTGCCACGATAAACGAGAGTAGTGATATTATCAGCCATAGATTTCCTTTCAAATAGCCATTCATTTACTAAGGAGTCCACAATTTCGTCTTGGTAGTAATCCCCTACATGAGACACTTCTTACTCCTTATAAACACAGTATAGCAGGGTTAAGGGGTTTTGTCAAGAACTTTTTAGGTACTCTTTACCTTTTTCTGTAATCTCGTAATGCCCTTTTGCAAATCCCATATTTTTAAGATTCTCACAGCAAACACTCATTACTGGACCCCAGTACCGACCGGGTACGTCCTCTCTATTGAGAATCCGCAGAACTTCCAGTTCTAGATCGTTAGGTTTATTGGCGTATTCTAGTGTGTCTCTGCCCATGTCTTGCCTACCTTTGCATCGCACTCAATCGGAACCCTGTACTTGAATCTCTCTCCAGCCTTGCGAAAGGCAGCAGGGAGAATCTCAAGGAATCGATCTACGTGTTCATTCTTTACGTCGTATTGGTGTTCATCGTGGATGTCTCCGACTTTGACAGCGTCAATGCCTTCTCGGACACACATCTGCTTGATGTACACAGCGGCTTGCTTCATTATTCGGTTTTCGTCTCCTTGCAATAGGTACCCGAGTCGAGTGTGTTTTTCTCGCACGAGGAGAGGAGTTCCGTCGCAAAGGTTAATTCTTCCAGTTCCCTCCACCGCTCGTTCAAGGTCGCCAAGTAGCCGTTCAAGTCCTGGGAAATTCCCAATAAACCGTCGTTTAAGTTGACGGCCATCTCTCGCCGTTCCCCCAACGACTTCCCCGATCTTAGCGTCTCCTGCTCCCAAGAGGAATGCATAGATACCATACGTTCAACTGTGGTCGTTAATCACAGCCCGGTACAAAACCAGCTATACGTCACCGTATAGAGCAGACTATATCATCACCGTCTTTCGACGGGCTAGGCGCTTCCAGCCACTTGGCTGTACTCCCTTACGGGATAGTCGTTGAACCTTCCTTGACGGAGCGTAGCCAATCTGCGATCTTTTGAAGCTCATTCTCATCTGCGTCGTACTTAATACGATTAGCACGAGACGACATAAAGCAAACATTCCCGATTACGTAGCCCTTGCTCGGTACAATCCGGTCGAGGGCGTATTGGTCTCTGTGGCTTTTATCGTTGATACGAAGCTTTGTACCGAATATCGGGCAGTAGCCAGTCCAAATACTCTTTAGGTACTCTTCTGTAAGGTTGAACTCAATGTTCTTTTTCTTACACTCGCTTCGCTTAAGCTTTGCCATCCACGAAAAAAGATTTTTCTCATATCTTTCTTTGTGTCGTTCTGATCTGCAAACCTTGCAATAAACTTCCAAACCTGTCTTCGCTCGACGGTTAATTGAGAAAGCTTCTGCGGGCTTTAGCTCTTTACATCCAGCACAATGTTTCATACAATACCTACTCCTTTTAAGTATTATACCACATTTTCGCTGTTTTGTCAGGGCTTGGCTGCTGATTGTCTCAAATTATTTTGAGGTTTCCCAGCAGTTCACCTAGTTTTAAAACTTCAATCGTTTAAAGTTTTTGCTGTAGGACGATCTCTAATGCCGCCAATTTTCTGGTTGTAAGTGTGTGGGTCTCCATTGACCACTGCCTCCATAAATTCGGGGTTGTTAAGGTGGTGGGCCAAGACCCTTAGCTGAATGCCCTTAGCGTCAACACCCACCAAAGAGCGAGTGCTGGGATCACTACAAGTCCAAAGATCACGCGCCTCGTAAGTAAATGCACCGTCTTCCCCAAGAAGAGGTCGGCCTTCCTTGTCCAATCGGACGGCAGGAATGTTAGCAGTGTTGGGGTTAGAGTGACGATAACGAAGAGTATTAGCCAGCCATAGATTGCCGTGGATTCGTCCAGAGTCATGGTTGTAATTCTCCATCCAAGTGTTTAGCATGATTGCTCGGGAGTTGTAATCAATCCAAGTGGCGATGAGTTTCACTTCATCCTTGCCACTTTTCTCTACGAACTCAACAAGGGAGGGCACAAGGCCCCCTTTATCAGTTACCTTTGCTTGGCCGTTAGGGTGGGTTTTACTGGGCTTTGTAAACTCCTTCGGTACCCAACCCAACTCAAGCAGCTTGTCACGGCGTTCGACCGGAGAAGCAAGGTTAAATTCTACGTAGTCGTAAGCGTAGTATCCTCCTTCGTTGCCCTCTTGGAGGCGGACGTATTGGGATTGGTGTTCGAGGTAACCTTTGGTGTACGTTCCATCCTTCTTCCTAGCTTGCTTGAAGTGTCGCACGATCTCTAGGCTTGGGGGCCAGAACCGATACACCTCTTCCTTGATCTCGTCCAACCTTTGGTGAACACGGGCAAATAGGGCCGTGCATTCCTTGTAGTTGAACGGGAAGCCATTGCGCTGCTGCTGCTTCACGAGATACCACGACTTGTGTTCGAGTTCGATACCTTGCTCCGTAAAGCCCTCCCGTCGCATACGAGTGACGAGGGCCTTGTAGATACGGTAGCAAAGCAGGGTATCGTTCTCGCAATACTCAAGCATCTTAGCAGAGTACTGTGAGAAGTCTGTGTGGTCTTGCTTAGGAAACAGCAAGCGGCGGCCCCAAGCGTCAAGACTATGTCCGTTGTCCATCGAAGGATTGTAGAACATAGACATCAACATGGTGTCGATGCACTGAGTCAGCTTGATCTTAAGACCTAGCACCTTGTTGAGGGCAGGCATGTCGTAACCTAGAATGTTGTGGCCGATGAAGAGACCTTCCTCATGGGCTTCGAACCATTCACGGATACGATCATGCCCTACGAGATGGGTGGTCGTCTTGTTAACGACGTTGTACACCACAGCACACCAAATACGGTCAACGGCGGGAAACAGGTCGTTACCCTCAATGTCAATCACCCAGTACTTGTCTGTTGGTGTTGTTAGATACATATCAATACCACATCGGCTCTAGTTTGTGTCCCAGCTTTTCAAAAATTTGACGGTAGACCTCTTCTTCGTCCCAAGAGTCCCCACCAAAACAAGCAGCAACCGGAATAAGCTCAATAACTACTTCATCGTCAAACTTAACGATAGCCCCCGTAGAGTAACCTCCCGAACAGCCTGCTTGGTCACAGTCAGAACTGTCAGAAAGCCGTTCAATCTCAATTTTCATTTAACTATTCTCCCATGATTTGTCTGCTTCCATGATGGAGCCACCACCTTCGAAGATTTGGGCTTCCTCAGTTTCAAGCTCCGTCAGTCGGGCTGTTTCCGCGTTATACCAAAGGTAGGAACACGGGCCAGTATAACCACAAAAGCGGTTTTTCTCGACTGTAATTTTAGTGACATTACGACGCCATTCGTTGGGGTCCGTTTTATTGCGTTCCAAACGAAGAACGATGTTAGCCAATTGCTCCACGCCAGCGGTTCCTCGAATTTGGCCTTGGCGGTTAGTATGAATAACTGCAAGGACGGCGATGTCGAGTTCCATACACAGAGTTTTGATTTTAGTAGAAATCTCATCTAGCTGCTTCCTCTCGTCTCCGGATTGGTCAGAGACAACAATACTAAGGTGGTCAAGGACGATGTACTTACACCCTAGGGCGGACATATGGCGAATCTTGTTGATTACAGCGTCAACAGAATTGCTACCAAAATGATCCCAGATGACAGCACGGTTATTATTAAGTACCTCGTCATATGCTTGACGTAGTTCTTTTGGGTCACGTTCGACGTTAGGCAAATGATAGGGCACAGAATTGTGAATAGAAAGAAGGCCCAAAGCAGTGTCACCATTAGGTTCTTCAAAGTGGAGAAATCCAACTCCATACCCTTTCTCCTTTACTGTTTCATCCGTGAGTAGCTTGTGTTCGATATGTTTGAGGAACGAAGTCTTGCCTACGCCTGTGTCAGCGGTGACAATGACAAGTTCGGACAGTCGCATCCCAAAGGTCATCTTGTTGAGACCGGGGAACGGATACTCAACCGTGAAGTGTTCCTTGCGCTCAATAATCTCGTCCCACATCTCGGAGCCGAGCTTAAGACCATCAGGCTTGTAGTCGGGGGCCTGCCACCACTCTCGGGTGAAGCGTTCAGCTTGCTTATTCTTGAGATACTCGTTGGCATCCTTGTGCTCCCGGAGGGTGAGAATCTTTACCTTGCCGAGAGGAAACCCCATAGAGGCCACTTCCTTGGCAGCCTTGCGTCCGGGGTCGTCATTGTCGAAACAAACAACAATGCTGTCGAAGCTGTTAAGATACTCAAAGGCCTTACGGCAGTCTCCAAGGGCACTAGCAGCACTCTCTACGGACACCGCAGGGTACTTACCCCCGAACATCTGATGGACCGCCATGGCGTCCTCGTAGCCCTCTGTAAGGGTAATGAAGCGGCCACCTCCCGGAAACAGGTGTTGACCGAACAGAGGCTCACAAGCGTCCTTGTTGCCTTCGAAGAAGAAGCGAGGGCCGGCGTGCTCTGCCTTGTCGCCCCTTTGTAGGCGTACCTTGTTGGCTACGTGATTGCCGCTAAGATCGAACCGGGGACTCTTAGATACGTAAGGATCATCCTCGTTGCCGAGACGAACCTTGTACTTTTGCATGGTGTCCTTGTTGAGGCCTCGTTCGGGCCAAGCCCTAAAGACCTCTGCGACAGGGCTCAGGGGTTTTGCGGAAGAGTCTCGATTCTCGCTTGTCGGTACCAATTGACCAATTCCTGTTGATTGTGGGGGAACATTACATCCGCAAGAGAAGCAATGGCCCCAGCCGTTTGGCTGGATGTGGTAGGCATCGCTTGAAGGGCACTTAGGACATGGGAGCAATAGTCAGTTTCCTTCTTTCTTTGTTTAAGTGATAGGTTGTAGGCGATACGATCACAACGAGCACGGGAATACTCCGTATCCTTGAACATCGTAATTTCTTGGGTTGCAAGCGTCTCCATGAACGCTTCGGAAAAGGTTACGTCGTAGGTCTCAATGTCCATCTCTGCTTGGCACACGGACAGGTCGAAACGATCAAAGAAATTGTCTGTCTTAGGCCAAACCCCAACAATAAACTGTATGTCAGAGCCTCGGAGATTAAAGACGCCGTAGACACCTTCGAAGTCGGCTCCTTTCTCTTCGTATTCATCTCGCGGCCCCCCTTCGGTATACTCATCCGGAGTAAGGGCTCGGGTGAGCCTATCAATAACTTCGTAAGCCTCGTCTTCGGAGGTACAGTTAAAGAAGAAATCAAAGTCCTTCGGGTGCTGGTTGTAAACGAGGTCTCTAAGGGCCCCTCCTGAGAGGATCGGATAGGGGACTCCTGCGGTTTCGCAAATAGTTCTTACCCGAGCACAATAAGGATAATAAACGTTATTGCCCATGACATGACCACCAAAGGCTCGATTACGATTAATCTTCGTAAGGTCCAGCACGTAGGTATCATAAAGGTGTTGAACCCCCGCCATATCCTTACGAATATTATATACCAGTTGTGTGGGTTTGTCAAGCATTTTCTTTTGTGCCTTTGTCCCGCCTTGAGGCTTAATCGTCTCCAACACCTTCTTCGGAGGCTTCGCCCACCTCGGCAAAGTCTTCTCCATCTGCGCCAAGTAGGTATGCGATTTCAGCATCAATCTCTTCCTCTGTGCTGTCGTTAAAGATTTCATCAATGATTTGAAGGCAGTGGCCGCAAGGGTCCCAAGACTGGTGTTGAGGGTGCCATTGGATTTCGGCAGGGCTTAGGGCAGAGTTGCAAATATTACAACGCATCTTTAGTTACTCCAATCGCGTAAAATTTGAACTAGTCGCCAACGAACCTTGTCGTTATCTTTTTTATTGGCTTCGAGAACTTGGTAGCCTACGTCCCTACTAGTTCCTGTCCAAACTTGGTAAGGAACCCCATCGTTATAGCCTTCAAACTCTACTGCAAACATTACACAACTCCGTAGTGGTTGGCGTAGTTTTCAAGGGTCTGGCCCTCAAGTCCCGGCGCGGTGTTGACCTCAAGCACGTAGGCTCGATCACTTTTAGCGTCATTTCTCATAAGGCGAATAGGCACAAAGCTGATCTTTCAATAGAAGACATTAAAAGATTGTATCAGTATTTGCTACTCGAAAGTGATTAATGTAATCGTCTAGAGTGGCACCTTCTAGTCCGGGGGCAGAATTTACTTCGTAGACAATTGCTCCGTGTCCCTCATGAAACCCAACATCAACAGCACCGAAGTCAAGTTCCGTGCAATGGCTAAAGATAGTATTTGCTGCGCTGATTACAACCTCTGGAGGAACTACACCCTCACGAGCATAGACAAAGCCATTATCATGGTTTCGGATTTGCCAGTTGGGTTCGTCCACGTCAAGGCGGCGGCGCTTTTGCTGCACGGCGAGGATGATAGATTCTTCCCGGTCCGGGGCTTTAAGGGGCCAAGCAAAGTGAATGCGGTATTCATCCTGCTTCTTCACATACTGAGTATAAAGAGGAGCGTCAACCAACTCATCACGGCTACTTGCAAGGACAATGCCTCGACCGGAGTGAGAGTTGAGCAAGCAGCGACAAACGATTGGAAACGCATCATCAGGAATATCCTCTTTGTTAGTCCAGAACTGGGGAATAAGGTTGTCATAGCCGTCTGCTTTGACACCTTCGAAAAAGGTAAGCTTATTAGACACTTGTGCTACGGCCTCGGGGTGATTGAGGACGTAACGATAGTCGATGTTAGGGAGGCGCTCGGTGCGCCCCCAGTTGATGAGAAAATCGTTGGGAGTGTTGCGGAAGCGGCTAGTGCCATCCACCTTGAGACACTTCCCTCCGATGGCCCTTGCGAGAGAGGCAGCAGAACGAGAGCCCTGCTTGTACGGAATAAGTCGGATACGGCGTCTGTTCTTTGTCATACTTAGAATTCCTCGTGTCGAACAAGAATAGCAAGGTCTGCAGGGCGGATCGGGCGGGGAGCCCCAGTCTTCTTTACTACAAAGGGGTTAGGAATATTCTCTTTGTTGATTTCGTCCATGAGGCTGTCCCACGGAATAGTGTAAAGGAGAGGCTGAACGTCGCGGAAGTCGCTCATGGCATCGTAGTGGAACGTATTGTCTCGGGGCAGAAGCTCGGAAAGGACTCTCTCCGTAGTGAGGGGTCCAAGATTAGCAGCCTCAACAACTCGACGAAGAATCTCCTCCGGCCCTTGCTCAGAAATAGCATAGCCAAAGTCCATAGGATTCTTGTAGTTGTCAGCAGCGTAACGAACGATAGCGTTACAGAGCTTGGCCCACCAAACAACCTTGTCTTCGTCGTCCGGGGCACCGCCGCAACGGAATTCTACCGAACCTTGGGTGAAGATCGGGAGGATGTTGAGTGCAGTGTACTTGATGCCGTCACGCCGGCCAGCACCGGGAGGACTGCCAAGGCGAAGGTAGTCGAGCCAAGCGTCCAGCATACTTTCTTCGTCACGAGCAGAAAGGCAGAAGTGATTGACCACTCGCTGTTCACCGTGCCAAGGAATAAAGGCCGACTGTAGAGTACACCACAGGGCGATTACGGAAGTAAGCTGATTGATCTTAAGATCGGACACGTTGACATGGACGTGGGTTGAGCAACGGTTGGAGTTGTTGAGTTGAGAGCCGATGTCCTTGAACTTGTCGAACAGGCCCTTGACCATGTACCGAACCTCGGTCGTCTTAACCGGGCCAGACAGAACGTATTCTAGACCGCCACGGAGAGAGCCGTCCGGCTTTGCGTGCCACGTACGCTGGAGGTCAGGGCTAACCACACCACCAAGATTGGCAAAGCCCGGAAGGTTCTCCCCCTCGATCTCAAGCTCGATACCTACGTCGCCGTCCACCTTGCCGCCGCCCCAGCAAGGAAGATTAATCATGTTGCCGGGGGCAAGCTCGAAGGTGTTCTTATTCGGTTGCTCTCGAAGAATATCAGCAAACGGCATTGGTCAAAGCTCCTTGATTTCCACAGGAAGGATTTGGGCGTTGTCACGAAGATCGTCGGTATAGAACTTCATGCTCTTGAGAACGAGAATGGTTCCATTATCAGGGATAAGGGCCACTCGCTCCCTCTTACGGAAAAGCCATGTAAGGTTATCGTTGTCCTTGGCAATAGCGAACTTACGAGAGAGGGCCGCACTGCCCCCGGCTTGCAGAAGATCGAAGGCCTCTACAAATTTGGGATAGTGGTCAGGGTCATCGTTAAGGTCGTCACCGTAAACGTGACCCAACGAGAGATTCCTCTCGGCAAGAACACGGCCCGGTTCGTCAAAGAAAGAATACAGGTTGACGTTGGTTGAGTTATATCCGTGACTACGACCACGAATAGCCCTACGACGGAGGTAGACCGCACCTACAAAAGTCTTGCGACCAAGACCCCCTGTGGCTACGTTTCGCCAACCGAGGGGAGGAAGTTTGCGGAAGTTATGCCACAGGGGGCTGTTGAGGGCCTCTGCCTGCAATTCATTCCTACCAAGCGGGTCGGTAAACATGGCGTTAAGACCGGCAATGTGACGGATGTGTACTACCTTGTCGCCACGAGTTACAAACGTGCCGCTGAGGCGCTCGCCTGCTTGACGCTCATCGGTCCAAAAACCAGCGTTGTTGTTATTGCGCGGCATTAGCAAGAGCCTCCTTGTTAGCTTCGTTATCGGCCTTTTCGATACAACGGGCGATGTAAGCGGGAAAGCCGGAGTAAACCCGCCAGAAATTGTGGCGAGTGTGGATGCTGCTGAAGATAACATCAAGGGCGACCTCGGCCTTTTCAACGTCACCTTCGTTAATGATTCGTTCTACGTCATCGAAACCACAAATTCGGGAGGGTTCCGCGCCCTTGCTCATACAATACACAGCATGTTGAGTCAATACCCAAATGGCCTTACGCATATCTCGGTTGCGAATCCAAACGTTAGACGGAGTCCGATACTCGACACCGTAGGGCTTGGGTCGGAAAGCACCAGCCTTACCGTAAAGCTCTCGACGACGAGGATCACGGTCAACCACAGTCATAAACATACCGACCGTAGCGTCAAGGACCTTAACGAAGTCCGCACAGATTTGCATGTGCTCTTCGTTCATCGGAGGAACATCAGCGCCCCAACCGATATGAATGTGGCCAGCACCAGTGCGGAAGGTTCGTTCGCCGTCCGGACGAGGATTTGCCTTGAGGGTGTAGGCGTTGTAGTCGGGGTCACAACCCAGTTCCTTGGCCTCTTCGGGCTGGGCGTCAAGGAACTCCTTGCCAAACTCCACCACCGGGCGAGCATGAACCGTGTGGCCCTCCGGAAGAGCGTCCTTGATCTTTTGGATTTGGGTGACGATGCGGAAGTCCCAATGCGCGAAGTTACCCGTATCGGACCCGTAGTAGCTAACAAGACCCACAGGGTCAGTGTTGAACTCAGCAGCCATACCATCAACTTGGTAGGCACCGCACTCGTTCTTCTTCGGGCTGTCCTTAGTGCCTTCCAACAGGCCGTAAGCACTGGCCGGCTTACCCTTCTTAGTCACGAAGACTTCGGGGTCGCAACCGATAGTAAACTTATATTCCATGTTATGCACACTCCATTACAGGTTCAACAATCATGGGGTCAGCCTTAGGAGTAAGGCAATCCCAACAAATAAAACGCTTACCGTAATCAAAGATTTCGGCCACCTCAATAAGGCTTTCAATCTCTCCGTCACAGTGGCAGCACTTGCCTCCGGTTTCTTTGTGAAACGTCTGTTCGTCTACTTCCCGACCCGTCCTCCTGTCCGTGATGTATTCAATGTCAAGCTTGCGGATGTAGCGGGTATCAGTGCCCATTAAGGGTTGGTAGACTCGGTTGTCAACGCCAAGGTCGAGGATCGTCGTTGTGCTCCAGCCATCGCTTGGAGAGGGC
>JACCDZ010708367.1_pt1 | contig 12710 bp, 10 predicted proteins | sample 7449551 | NCBI WGS metagenome assembly JACCDZ01 (sample SAMN15323452, study PRJNA562643) | freshwater metagenome | isolation source: river surface water | place: USA:Blue River Watershed | collected 2017-08-18
CCCAAGAGTTCCTCCCAAGAGTTCCTCCCAAGAGTTCCTCCCAAGAGTTCCTCCCAAGAGTTCCTCCCAAAAAAAAACCAAAAAAAAAAAATTACCATGACGATTCTGTGTGGTTCACATACTCAACAAGGTGGTTACGACGGGTTTCGTCGAGATAGACTTTACCACCATTAGAATACCACAAGACAACACAAGGGATAGTTGTCCACGTTCCGTTGGTGGCTTTCTTCATTCTCTCCTGGTTTGCCTTTTCGGTGACACTGTACTTGCCAATGACCATACCAGGGAAATCCCTAGTGATTACAGCTCTAGCTTTTTCAAAAACTGGGTTGTAGGCTACGCAGCTCGGGCATGAAGGGTGAAAGAAATACTCGATTTTCACAACACCACCTTTGCCGGGGATACCGGCACTCCTGGACCCTCCGGACCCACCACCAAAGGCTTCGCGGACAGGAGAGGTGCCGCTCATCGCCCCGTAGATTCCTGGCAGAACTTCTGTGGAAGCAAAGCTTTCCTTTCTGGAAGTAAAACCTTCAGTGGAGTCTTCTTCTGTTTTTTTACGCGAATGCACAATGCATGCAACGACAATGATAACAACAATAACGACTATTGTCGCAGCGATCAAAAGATTCATGTTTGTTTTTCAACATAATACAAAAAAAATATTTGGTTTGTGTTGAAATAATGGCAGCCGCAATCGTTATTATCTTGATCCTTGTAATTGCACTTGTGCTAATTACGCTTAGTATCAGTGGAAACTCCACCAAGGGTTCTTCTGGAAGTTCTCCCGAGAGTCTCTCTGGAAGTTCTCCCGAGAGTCTCCCTGGAAGTTCTCCCGAGAGTCTCCACCGCAGCTAGTTTTAAAACATGAGGCGACTCACCGATCAAGCAAGCAACACTGGTTTCGTCGAAGATGATATCACCAGAGTTGACAGAGATTTTACAGTCATCTTTCCAGCTAGTGAAGATATGGTGAAACTAGCAAAACGCTTTTTCGGTGGTTCCGTTACAACCAATTGGGATACTCAGAAACGTCTTTGTGAACGTTTGGCCACTTTGCAATCTCCGCGAGAACAATGGTTACTTCTTCCCCCCTACTCTTTACAGGCGACACGACCGAAGCCGGGAAGGGCTCTGCCGATCCTGGTCCCTACCCCTTCCCAATCAACCCAGTGAAGTATGCTCACGAACTTTCCTTATGGCAGAGGGCTGTAGAAAACCTGGTGTGGACAAACCCCGTTCGCCCCAATTTCATCCAGTTCTCTCTCTCGAGAATGGTGAAGAGTTCTATCTCAAGAAGGGTGCTGTGCCTTGGAAGAAATTCTCCATTTTCAAAACACCCGAAACGATCGTCGGGGACATCTACCCCCTTTCCAGCCGGGACCACAACGACACGTTGAGCAATCCCTACAACCCAAAACTTGCTCCGGAGAGTAAGTACTACTCTGCTAGAGTCCGCAATGTTCTCGCTATTGAGCACATGGCTTACGGTGCAACTCCGGGGAGTGTGGCGGGGAATACCTTGGGGTCTCTTCGTGTCGAGGTGAACAAGTGTTCCCCTATTCCATGGCATAGTTGGGTCAACAACAAAACTGTTTCTGGGATGGGAGAGTCGGAAGCCATTCTCAGAATGTATTCTAACCCGGAGGGGGATGGTGCCAAGGTAGGCGAAGTCGATGGTTACTACATCCCATCTCGCTTTCGCGAAGAGCACGCTTTGCTAAAGCCAAAGCTTTCCAACCTCAACATGCTCTTCACGAACAACGATGGTATACTACAGGTGCTCCTCGCTATTCCAACGTTGAGGGAATGCAAGGCCCCACTACCCCAGCATGCTCCACCTTTTACGACATCAACTCTGTCTGGAAGACCAGAACAGCTTTACTCTCTTCCCAAAGTTTCGACATGCCTTGGACTAGAATCACCGGTATCGCTCCAACTCTCCTCTTGAACCCTTATCTCCCAGTCCAGAAATCTGGGAATGGGCTATGCTGGGAGAACCGGGGTTGGGGACCGCCTGTGGTGGTACAAAAAGGTTGCGATGGGAAGAGTCCGCTCCATGGCTCAAGCGAGACAGAGTGCTAACACCGGGACCATCGCTTACGTGTTCGACAAGGACGGTTACATCCTTTGGGTTGAGCCGATTAGGTTTTTCAACCTGCAGCGCAATCTTGGGAATTGGGCTGACGTCTTTCCAGAGACTACTACCTTTGGTAACGATGGGGATAAGGATAGGCGTCCGGGTGTTTCGTGGGGGAATGTCAGGGAAGGAACTTCTTCCCAATCCCTTCCAGTTCTCGCCCCTGCAAGTACCATTCGAGACTCCGTCCTCGACAATGTTGGGATGACGTTTGGGGAATCAGTGATGGGTGAATCCACCACCATGTTCATCGCAGCACGTTCAGTCAACAACGTTTTCTTTGACCTAGAAAACCTCGATGGGACCTCCAGCTTTTCCAAAGCAATCACTCCTGCAATGAGCAAGCTTCGTAATGGGTAACGAGACTATGTGGAAATACCCTATCGGTGGTTTCGAATTCCTCAACGTCTCTGACACAGAGTTTAGGGATTTCACAGGAAGAAAGTTCAACCTCTCTGCACTGAGTGTTGGGAGTAAGCATTCCGCCATTCCAAAAGACGTTGCGAGCAGGGGCGGGAACCAGTACCAAAACTTTTTGATCAATGTCTACTTCCCATGGGTCGCGAACCACAGAACGAAGTATCTCGTGATCGAGAACTGTACTGCCAACACAAAGTGTATGGTTGCTTTGAACCCAAGGTTACAAAGTATCTCTCCTCCGCAATGGACCCAGAAAAGGTAGCAGACCTTTCCCCTGACGAGATGTTTTGCTACTACTCAGGCTGTGCTTACGACAGTGAGTACGATTACAGCTCCGCAGGCGGAGCAAGGAACGGTCTTTCAAAAGCAAAGCTTTTAGACTATGGTTACAATTACCCAGAGTTCAACGCTTTCAGCGGCGACCGTGGTTCCTGGAATACTTACCCCCTGATCGGCCCCCAATACCTCAAGGCTAACAATGCCGGGCTCATCCCCTCAGCAGCAGGGAATATAAAGTTCGATGATTACATGCTGCGCAGCTCTCCAGGGGTCGCCCACTTCTCTTCCACAATTCTGGACCATAGGGGTTATACTGGAGCGAAAACAATCATCGTCGTTTTCAACGAACCTATTTTCTTGAGTTCCGTGAGTTTCGTTTCACGAAATCTTCCAAAGAACACTGAGGATAAGTGGGAAAAGGGTGCGACCGACGGGATCAAGCTTACCGACAAGGACGTTACCTTCCGCAATACCAACTACGTCACCCTTTACAACAACAAGTGGAACAGGGCTTTCCTCGGGTGCTCAGAGAGGGGTGTATTCTACTTACACAAACGTGCTCAACTACACAACTTTTGGACCCACCACAAAGTTGGAACGTAATGAAAAGATCAACATTTATCCAGAGTAAGTGTTCGTTGCTTAAAATAAATGGCATCAGTCGTAAGCTTACTTTCTGGAAATCAGAATAATCCAGATATCAAAAATCATTTGGTCGTAACACAGTTACCAAGTGGGACACCACCGGGGGCACCCGGTGCTGCGCCACAAGGTAACCCAAGAGTTCTTGTCTCCTACCGTGCTACCACAACAGTCCCCCGTAACCCAACCCTGGAACGAGAGGCGAATAGTTGTGTCATTGACATGAAAACACGAAAGTTGTTGTGTCGTCCTTTTGACGGCGGGGACACTTTTGCAAACCCAGATCTCCCAGTCACCGAAGCCCGTGTCCTTCGCTCCGGTGTTTACATTTTCCTCTACGCGGAAAACGGGGGTTGGTCCTACGTCTCCCCGACACTTTCAAAAGAAGAGTGCCGTCGCCTCATTGAGGTTTCCAAGGTGGTCTTTCCAAAGAACGTTTCGTACACCTACTGCTTTGAAGTGCGGGGTGATGAGGAGTACATCTATGGGGCAACCGGGGGCTCCGGGGGCTCTGGAAGCTCTGTGACGCCCAGTGAGACCCGATTGTTTCTCTTCGCAGTTCGTAACAATAGCAATGGCGCTTACATCGCGCTAAATAACAACGCCCTTTTCAAAGACGTTCTCGTCTGTGAAAACATTCCGGTACGTCAAGGCGTTACTGCAGCAACTGCTGGTACGGCAAACACTGGGTCGTGGGGTGTTTACGTCCAGTACGGAAACAACTTTTACGGCACAGCGGTCTCCCCTCACAAAAAAAAGACAAAGATGTTCTCTATGGGGAATGACTATCACATGATGTATCGCGTGCTTAGTACGGCGGAAGGTGCGGTGCGTCAAGGTGCCGTGCGTCAAGCGCCGATTGTCATCACCGACGCGGATTACACCGAATCCCAAAAGAAGATCTACTCGCAAATGGTGAAGGTGGTGAAAAAACTTGCAGAGTACCATCAAGCAAAACTTGATGCTATCCCAGAAGATGCTACGGAGGAAATTCTCCTTTCGGAGAATGCGAACGATAGATACATCGTCGACATGTGGACTATCTCTCGTGCTACTGGCGTGAAGGTTACTCCAATGATCTACTACTCTTCTCTCTACCCCATTTTCGCTCCGCAGTTTGAAGCGGGTGGTCGTGTTACATGGGCCAACAAAATCCTCATGGAATACCTCAGTGATGATTTGGAAAACCCGGAGCTAAAGCCGTGGATTCCTCTCTCACGAGCTGAAAGAATTGCGGTTGACGATAAAAACTTTTCTGCACTTGTTGCACCAAGAGTGACACCGCAGCCCGCGGCAGCACAACCTGTGCCACAAGCTGCACCGCAAGCTGTGCTACAGACCACGCTGAGACAAGCTGTAGCACAATCTGCGGCACCACAGCCCGTGGCACCGCAACCCGTAGTGCCACAACCTGCGATGGTAGTGTGGACTCCTCCACCAGGTCAAGCACCACTCCCACCAGGTGTTCCACAGACTGTAGTCTCCTCGGTCCCAGCAGGGTTATCCCCTTTTGCAAATCCACAACATCAACAGGTAATGTTCGCACCACAACAAGTTGTCCCTGTGGCTCCCGTTGCTCCTGTGGTTCCTGTAGCTCCCGTGGTGCCTGCTGTACCAGCTCCTCTATCCACGGCACAACAACGTAATCTCGCGCGTCAAGCAGCGAACAAGAATGCAGCGGCTGCTGTTGCGCTTGCTGCGGGATTACCAGAACCAGTTGGGACCACACCTGGTGTTACCCCTGGTGTTGCCCCTGGTGTTGCCCCTGGTGTTGCCCCTGGTGTTGCCCCTGGTGTTGCCCCTGGTGTTGCTCTCGGAGGTGTTCCACCTGGAACTACACTCCAAGACACCGAAGCAGAAAAGCGCCCGGATACAAATGTCAAACAAGACCAATACCTTACCCAAACAACTACTACAAAGGGCCGATCTCGTGCATCTCTTGTTATCAAACAACCATCGAAATACTAAGGAGCTCCCTGAGAACTTCGGGACCCCCCAAAGATCCTCTCCGAGAACTTTCAAAGATCCTCTCCGAGAACTTTCAAAGATCCTCTCCGAGAACTTTCAAAGATCCTCTCCGAGAACTTTCAAAGAATTGAAAAAAATATTAGAAAAAGTGAAATGCTTCACGCAGCTTTAGAACAAAACTGTTCCTTGGGAACGATCGCACGCATCGTTGATGCGAAACCTCGGCGCCTTTACAAGCTCAATGCTTTTGGTAACACTCCTTTACACTCCGCAGTGGCAAGAGGAGCACCCTTCGAGGTAATAGAGTTTCTTGCAAAGAAAGCTCCAGGGATTCTCACTACAAAAAACCGTAGAGGGAACACTCCGCTACACATAGCCTTGATGAGAGGAAGGGGCCTAACTACCATCAAACTCCTCTACACCGAAGGTCTTGATACCCCCAACAAGAGAGGACGAGTCCCACTCCATCTCGTCTCGGACGAAGAGTCTTGTCTCTTCTTGATAAAGAAAAACCACAGGGTCATTGTTGTTGACAAGAGAGGAAGGACTCCTTTCTACTACGCACAAAAGAACAGAGCGCCGGAGATGATACTCTCGTTGCTTCGCTAGGAGTATCCCGCTGGAGTGCTACTCTAGGGAGCTCGCAAGCAGGCACTATCAGAGGGACCCTTTTCTTAAAAATTAAAAAAAAATAAACAAAAAGTGAACACCATAACACGGCTCCCTACTCCCGTACTCCCGCACTCCATGCTTCACCTAGCTATTTACAATAAAGCACCGCTTGAAAAAATCGTCTCCCTTGCAGCAACCGAAGGTCTCCTCGTGAGAAACAAGCACGGCAATACTCCGCTTCATCACGCGATAATTCACCACCCGGAACTAAAAGTTCTTGAAGCCTTGGTCTCTCCAGCTTCTCTTGTTGCAGTGAACAACTACGGAAACACTCCGCTTCACACCGCAGTCTTTCGTGAACGTTCTCTCGACGTTGTCAAAATCGTCTTTCATCCTGATGCTGATGTTGGGAACAAGAAGAGAGAAACTCCTCTTCACAATGCAGAGGGAAACGTCGCTGCCTATCTCGTCAAGAACGGTTTCGATAGAAACGTCGCTGACCGCGATGGGAACTACCCACTTCACAAAGCTTGCAACAAGCTCACTGCCGGCATTTTGCTCACTACGGAAGCAGCAAATGCAAAGAACAAGGCCGGGCTCTTCCCAATCAACACTACTTGTGACTGCAATATCATCTCCCTTCTTGTGGATTTTTCTTGTGATGAAGCGAAGAATACAAAGGGGAAGTGTTTAAAGACACCACTGGATCACATGATCTACGAGCGATCTCTCGAAGAGGTAAAAAAGTTTATCACGGAGAAAAACACTGGTGAGGATTCTTTTGCCATGCCCGTAGTTCTTACCTTGAAGAGACCAATCGAGTTTGTAAAACTTTTCTACCGTAAGGAAATCCATTACGGAGATGACAAGATGATTGATATTGCCATCGGGAATGGCAACAGCCTAGAGGTCCTCCTCTATTTTCTCAAGGACGAAAGTCAACTCGAGAAACGTCATCTTGGCTACTCCATAACTTCCGACTGCCCTGAAGACGTCATCGCTCTCATCGCAAGCCGACACACCTGTCACCCAGATCTCTTTACCTTCGCTGTATTGGAGAGAAAGATTTCCAAAGAAACCATAGCAAAGCTCTATCCGGGAAAACCCGTAGTGATTGTAGAACACAAAAAAGCTCTTGACATCGTCCGCAAGGCACCAGATGTAGCTCACTTCTTTTCTTTCCCAAAAACAATCGTTACTGGTGAAGAGAAAGCTCTTCTTGGCTCCGGTTACACTCGGGTAGAGATTTCGGGTCTTTTCACAAAGGCTCCTTTCGTTGAAAACAACGAGTGTTTTTGTTGCCTTATGGAGTTTGAGGCTGTAGAGGCTCCCTTGGGGAACGCTCCGGAAGCCACAACCACACTCCTCTGTGACCATCGCATCCACACCAGTTGTTACAAACTCGTAAAAAGTGAGAAATTGAGGTGTTTTTGTGGTGTTTACACCTCACTAAAATTGAAAAAATAGTAATCTAGATGTCAGAACTCTTACAGTTTCACCCTCACCGCAGACCCTACAGTCTCCCCCGGATGCGCAATTGCAAATCCCCCAAAGATCACCCTTTCGGTCACCAACGAAGTGCTTTCCAAAGAAAGAGATGACCCCGTCAGTCTCTCTGACCGCCTTCTTGGCAACCCTTTTACAGAAGCGCCAAGTGAAGAGGAAATGATGGCAACGCTCGCTGCGTATTCCAAATCCTTTTATGGAATGTTCTCCCCAAAAGAAGACTTTGGGGGTTCTTCCGAAAACTCTTCTTCTGAAGACTCTTCTGAAGACTCTTCTGAAGGATATCCTCAGGAATTCAACCCAGACCCACGCCCTTTCCTCAGCTGCGATATCAAACAACACATCGGAAGAATTCCTCGTAGAGAAATTTCCGGGGATGAGCCTCGTGGCTATATGCCATTTTGATGGCGACAACACGAATCTTGATTTTGCAAAAGAAACCACAGACGGTTCCACCGGCGACTCCACCGATGCTCTCAAGAAAATTCGTTAGGATGCGAAATCAGGAGAGTATCCGGTAGACCCAAAGTTTATTGGGTAAACACAACGGTGCACCACAAGGTGTTTCCAGCGTTTAAAAAAAAAAAAGAAAAAAAGAAGAAAACGCAAAATACACTGTGTACTTCGGCTTTGCTTTGCTCCTGGTGGTGCCCCCTGGTGGTGCCCCCTGGTGGTGCTCCCCAAGGTTAGCCCGCTACAGCTTCCATGGCCAATCCAACAAAGAGTTTGTTCTTGTGAAGTTCTTTCACAATAGGGTAAGCAGCTTTAAAGAGAGCAGCCAGTTTGTCGTTACCAGTACCAAGCTCCGAGCCACCAGCAACAGCAATTTTTGCTGAAGCGAAAAGCAAGTGTTTTGCAAGGTTCCCAACAAAGGCAGGGATATCTTCTGGCTTTGCCGTGGTGGTGAAGTGGTGGTGTTCTTCCACATTGGAAGGCGGGGCTTCTTTCCCCTTTTCCCCAAAGGTGAGCATAACACGCTTTCCCGTGTCTGGGTTTACTAGGAAAATCGCTGCACAGATACCATGCTTTTTATGGTCGATGACCATAATCTTGTTACGTGCAGAATCGCTGACCTTGAAAGGAACGCGAGCTTTGCTTTCCTTGAGTTTTTTCTCTGCAGCTTTAGCATTCTTTTCATACTTTTCTGGAAAAAAATGGGCTTCGGAAACTGCTCGGTTGACACAGTAGTTGGTCCAGGATGGGTCTTTACCCTTTAGGAAAGAGGCCGAGGTGACCTTCGTAACTGCGAGATAGAGGTGGACGTGATCGCTCACTGTGGAGCGAAAGACAGCCTTACGATAGTCTTTTGGGATTTTCCCAAACTTCTTTAGGGCAACCTTTTCCTTGGTGAGGTTGTCGACGATAGTCCCGCCCAGGCTTGGGTTTCCCTTCTTGTCAGGCTCACCAGGGACGACAGTGAGGTCGTAGACTTCAGCATCCTCTAGGTAAACCTTCCATTCCGGAGCGAGAGGATCGATCTGGAACCCGGTCCCTTTTGGGATCGCTGCGACATTCCCCAAAGTGGTTGTTTTATCGAGTAAACTTTCACTATTCCCAGCTAGCGCCATTACGGCGTAGTCTCGAAAGTCGAAGGTGTGTAATTTAGCACCGCTAATTTTTAGCATTTTTTTCTCGTGAGAACACAAAGCGCTCAAAAAATGGAAATAAAAAAAAGAGATATGTCGAAATCAACTATGGCTGATTTTTCTATTACAAACTACCAGTATGGTACCAAAAAGTGTGAAGATTACATTGACGCACTTTGTCTCGACGCTAGTGCTCCAGACAAAAACCCAACAAAGGAAGTGCTGTTCACTTCAGTCTCTGACTCAACCAAGGACGGGAAGTACGTAATCAAAGCATTCGGGATTTATCCCAATGGAAGACAGAAAACTGTCTTTGTGACCGGTATCAAGCCTTTCATCGACATCGAAATTCTCGACGAGGAAATCCGGAGCGAAGTTGCTGCACTTGCAGCAAGTTGCACTTCCGGCTTTGGGGGGAAAGGAACCCCTCCGGTCCACACAGTGGTGAAGGGGCGTTACCTCATCGGGATCAATCCACTCACAGACTGGGATCGCTACTCTTTCGAATCCATCTGGGCTCGCAGTTCCTTCATCAGAGCAATCCAACCCTTCTACGCGGAAGGGAAACTCCGCAAGTCAAACGACAAGCGTTACGACTACATGGTTGTTGCAGCGCAGCAAAATGGTTTCTCCCTTTCTGCTTGGAACAAGCTAACGGGAAATCCCCACACAGTAAATGGTGACGAAATCTCTTACGACGTCTCCCAAGTGAAGCAAGCAACGGCTCCTTCGAAAGAAGCTTCGCTTTACAAAAACGTGAGTATCACTTGGGATATTGAAACCTACTACTACGATCACGAAAACCGTGCGGATGGTGTCCCACTTCCCGACGATCCCAACGCAGCAATGTCTTGTATCTCCATGGTTGTGAAACGGGGTAAGCAGGTGATGTCGTTGACGACACTTAGCACCTATGGTGTTGTAGCACCGCTACCGAGTGAAGGGAGAACTCTTCCAAGCTCGACAGAAAACCTCAAGGAGCTCAGAACAAACCTCACTGTGAACAATCACATCGTTTGCAAAAACGAGAAAGAGCTTATGCTCGCTTTTTTCGAGATTGTGGAAACAGTTCGTCCAGACATGATGATTGCTTTCAACGACTTTGACTACGATTGGAAGTGGATCATCAAGAGAACTCTCTTCCACGGCCTCAAGGAAGAAGCGTACTACGCTCTTTCTGGCAACACCTTTTGGCAAGGCGGTGAGATCAAAGCTCAACCATGTGAGATTGCCAACTGGTGGAACTCGGCAAACGCTGACACTTTTGGTGCTCCTGGAGGTGCTCCTGGAGACTTCCAGGGAGACGATGGGAGTGATTACGAAGATGCTGACGACATTGGTGACAGTGATAGCGACAGTGATGATGATCTTGAAGAGGAAGATGCTGGGGGAGTCGTCGAAGGGGTTCCACTTCCCGGCGCGGCACAAGATGGTCCCATCTCTACACCGACAAAGAAAATGATCAAGCTCGAGGCTGGGGAATCCATGCTCTGTGTCTTTCCCAATTCTTTTTGCAGAATGCTTTTCGTGGATACTCGTGTTCTCTTGCGGAAAGCGAATCCCAAAATCGACACTTCCTCTTTGAACTACTATCTCGAAGCTAATGGCTTGGGGAAGAAGAACGATATGGATCACGTCGTAGCTCAAGAGTTGACTGCAGCAGTCTTCCGCGCGCAGCGCTTAAAACGCCCGCTTGTTTTCGATTTTGAAAAGTATCGCGAAGAGCTTGAAGCGATCGGGATCCAGGATTACACCAACGTGAACGAGATCTTGACGATCATGCTCAACTATTGTCTTGTCGACTCCGTCAAAACAGCAATTCTTCTCGACAAGTCGGAAGAGATTCTCTCGAAGAGAATGCTTGCCGGGGTTTCCCATGTTGGGTTGATCCACGCTCTCTATTCTGGGGTTTCTGTTCAGATCACCAACATCCTCTCCGAGTATTGTGACCTTCCACAATTCCTCTTGAAGTACTCCACCGACTCTCCTCTAGATAAGGATACTTCGGGAAAGAAGTATGCAGGAGCTTTGGTCCTCGCACCAAAGGTGATGGGGTCTTTCACACCACTCACCATCGAGCAAAAGTTCGACGAGCAAGAGTGGTACTCCACAGGCGAAGGCCACCTCGAGGATACTCGACTAGAGGTAACAATCAAGCACCGCGCTCCAGTCGGTTCAAAGAACAAGACGGTGAAGCAAGTCCATGTTGTCGAGTCGACAAACATTACGGACTTTGTGGAAAAGGTTTGTTTCGACGACCTTCTCGAAGATCTTGGAGTCGCCCTACAAAGTGCCACAGAGCAGCAAAGCGCAGCAGAGGACTTCTTTATCTCTACAAAAGCAATGGCTGATACCTTCCTCAACTGCGATTACAAAATCCGGGCTCTACGCTTCTACCTCAGTGAGTGTAACAGAACTCTCGATACTATGGGAGACGAGTTCGACAACAATACCTGGATCCCAGAAGTTCCACACAAGGAATACTCTTGGGTCGACAAAGTGATGGGTCCGCTCTTTCAAGGAAATCCGAGAGTGGAGGCTATTGGTCAGCGATGTGCTGCAGCGATCAAGGGGCTCTATCGCCACTTCGTTCTCGTCAACACAACACTCAACGACTACTACACTCTCGATACGAAGGATGTTCCGGCGGGCGACCTCATCTGGAAACCACGATTCCAATCTTCTAAGGTTGATTACATTGGCGTCAACGAAAGGACGATTGCCGTTGTCAACGAGTATGTAGCTTGTGAAAAGATTGTGAGGGGTCGGATCGAGCGAGTCTTTTCGGCAGCGGGTTACAGCCAAAAGCAGATTGGGTACTTTCTCGAGACAACTGGGTTGGCAACAACAGCTCTGGATTTCGCGTCGCTATACCCTTCGATCATCGAGGAGTTCAACTTGAGTATTGACACAATGATCATCTCTTCTGGAAATCCGGAATTGTACCAAAAGTACAAGGACGATCCAAACTACAAAACAGTTTACTGTTTTTATGGGGGTGATGAACCTCGTGTCGCCCACTGCAAGAACCACAACAACAAACTTGAGGACTACGGCGTTTACTCTTACATCTTGAAAAGACTGAAGGTGGTTCGTACTGAAATCCGAGCAGAGCTTGGTCCAGTTGAAGCGAGATCGAAAGCTATCGCAATCGCTCTCGGAAAACGCAAGCCAGAAAATCCGGAAGAGGAAGAAACCGTGTTGCCGCAAGACGACCCTTCCCGCGGTGAGCTTGCCGAAGAGCTTGATACCCTCATCGCTCAAGAAGGTATTCTCAACTCGAAACAGCTTGCTGTCAAGGTTGTCATGAACTCGTTCTACGGGTCTACTGGGAACAAGAATTCCCAAGCTCGTTGCATCGAAATGTCTGCCGGGATTACTGCTGAAGGTGTCAAGCACTTGAAAATGGCGAGAGATATCATCGAGGAACTTGGTGTCACCATTCGCTACGGTGATACGGACTCTCTCTACTTCTCCCGCCCAATCATCTCGAGCGAAGAAGACAAGAAAGCTCTTCTTGCTTTCCAACGAGGGGAGATTACAGCGCTTGAGTACAA
>JACCDZ011248085.1_pt1 | contig 12707 bp, 17 predicted proteins | sample 7449551 | NCBI WGS metagenome assembly JACCDZ01 (sample SAMN15323452, study PRJNA562643) | freshwater metagenome | isolation source: river surface water | place: USA:Blue River Watershed | collected 2017-08-18
CAAAGGCCTCGAACCTGCAACTGAGCCTGGAGGACCTGCGCCTGCCGCTCAGCGAAACCGTGACGGCCGGCGCTCGCGTGCGCCGCCAGCGCGACCAGTCGATGGCCTGGCGCCTGGGCTTCGATCTGCTGCAACGCGAGCTGCGTCAATGCGACGAATACCTGCCCACGCCGTCACTGCCCGGCGACTGGCTGCACAAATCCTTCGCCCAGTTCTGCCTCGATCTGGTCGCCCTCAAGCAGCTGCCAGCCGTCACCACGCAGGACTGGCCAGCCCTGGAGGCCGCAGGCTGGCAACGACTGGCCGAGGTGCGCAATCTGGAGCTGCTGCGCAACCTGTTCCGTCGTCCACTGGAAGTCTGGCTGCTATTGGACCGCGCGCTATACCTCGAAGAACAGTGCTACCGGGTGCGCCTCGGCGAGTTCTGCGCCAGCAGCCTGACGCCGCGCAATGTGCTGCTGCTCGGCGAACGCTTACTCACAGTATCTGTGGATAACTCTAGGGATAGTATCTGAACAGATCGCGTAGAAGCCCAACTGGCCAGGCTTCTAACTCGCTGCCGAATTTTCAGCCAGAAAACTTTTCTTCTAATTTTCATACAGTTATGAATTACCCATAACTGTATCACAGTTTTACCCGGCATCCAGCACTGGCAAAGCACCACTGTGCATAAGCACTTGCCGCTGTTATCGCTGCACCCAGCTAAAACACTGAAATTCAAGGTTTACTCGCCAGCGCCGATCGTTATAATGGCGCCCGCACATGCCGGTATAGCTCAGCAGGTAGAGCAACTGACTTGTAATCAGTAGGTCCCGGGTTCGATTCCTGGTGCCGGCACCATTTTCTTGTTTCTCCTTGTCTCCTTTTATCTCCAAAGCTCTGTAAATACGGGGCTTTCGGGGAGCCCTCTTGCCTCTCCTTGTCTCCCTTTGTATCTATACATATCCCAGTTTTAGGGATACGTTTAGGGATACGCCGGTTCGATATTGAAACGTATCCCTAAAAATGGCTCGCCCCGTTACCCCGCTGACTGACCCAAAGTGCGAAGCCGCCAAGCCCCGCGCGAAGGAATACAAGATTTTCGACGGCCAGGGGCTTTACCTGCTGGTAAAGCCTTCGGGGGTGAAGTCGTGGCGCTTCAAGTACACAAAGCCAGACGGGCGCGCCGGCCTGACGGCGTTTGGTAACTATCCTGCTCTAAGCTTGGCGGCAGCTCGCAAGCGGCGTGCTGAAGCATTGGCGCTGCTGGCCGCCGGCTCCGATCCCATCGAACAGGCCAGGCTAGACAAGATCACCGCCACCAATGCCCGCGCTAATACGTTTGAAAAGCTGGCGCTTGAGTGGCACGGCGTCTGCGCCATGAAGTGGAAGCCGCACCATGCGCAAACCGTGCTGCGCCGGATGGAGGCCCATTTGTTCCCCGCGCTTGGGGCGCGCCCCGTGGCCGAGCTGAAGACCCGCGACCTGCTGGCGCCGCTCAAGGCTGTTGAGCGGCGCGACACCCTGGAAACGGCAAGCCGCCTGCGCCAGTACATGAACGGCATACTTCGTCTGGCGGTGCAGCGCGGATTGATCGACAGCAACCCGGCTGCCGATCTGCAAGGCGCTACAGCCACGCGCAAGGCGGCGCACCGTCCAGCTCTGCCCCTGGGTCGCCTGCCCGAGCTACTGGCGCGCTTGGATGCTTACAGCGGGCGCCCGCTGACGCGTCTGGCCGTTGAGTTAACTCTGTTGGTGTTCATCCGCTCCAGTGAGCTGCGCTATGCAAGGTGGTCTGAAGTAGACCTAGGCCGCGCGCTATGGACTATCCCGTCTGTGCGTGCGCCCATCGAAGGCGTGAAGCACTCGACACGGGGGGCGAAAATGGCCACCCCGCACCTTGTCCCACTAAGCCGCCAGGCGCTGGCACTTCTGGAGCAAGCCAAGGCGCTGACGGGGCGCTGTGAGCTAGTCATTCCGAACGATCATGCGCATTGGCGGCCCATGAGCGAGAACACAATTAACGCCGCGCTTCGCCGGATGGGTTACGACACCAAGGCGGACGTATGCGGCCACGGATTCCGCGCAATGGCTTGCTCTGCGCTCATGGAGTCGGGGCTATGGAGTCGTGACGCGGTTGAACGGCAGATGAGCCACCAGGAACGAAACGGCGTGCGCGCCGCCTATATCCACAAGGCCGAGCACCTGGAAGAACGGCGACTTATGGTGCAGTGGTGGGCGGACTACCTCGACGCCTGCCGCTCCGCCTTCGTTACCCCCTACGATTTCGGCAATCAATAGCCCGCCCAAGCCCCGCCAGCCCTCCCGAATACTCCGGTTTTCCCCTCCTTTGCGCGCCGCCTTGGCCGGCCCGCTCTGCCCGGCATTTTCACCCCTCTTGGATAACCGCCTAGGTGCAGGGTTTTGCAGGTAAATACTGCCCAAAGAATCCAGACGCAGCCCAGTAACGGCGCAGGCTGGCCTTGTGTGCAGGGGGTGCAGAAAAAACGACACATTTAGGCCGCCGGCGTGGCGGGGGGACTTCGGCGCGCGCCCGGTTCAAAATCCGCCCGCCGCCGGGCCTCCCTGCGCGCCTGCTGCGAGTTCTCCGAAAAGCCGAACCGTGGCACAGGTAAAAAGAAAAACGCACACAGCGGCCTGTAGGGGCTTCTGTGATGGCCTGGCGCTTTCCAGCAATTGGAAGGCTCAGACCAGCAGCGCAAACCGCTGGATATGTTCGACCAGGACGCGCAACAGCTCAGACCGTCCACGGGCAAATTGGCGGTAGTTCTCACAGGTGAAAACCGACCGCTTGCGGGCACCAATACGCCACCCTCGCAAGCACACCCAAAAAACACACCGCAACCACGAAACAAACAATACGTCAAGAAAAACAGTACACACACACCCCCTATTTACGTCGTCTGATTCAGAATCTCAAGGGAACAAAAGGCGAAGGGAGGAACCGCTCTAGAACGGGGCTTTCAGGCAGGTCATTTGTGACCACCCTTTTTTTGCAGGTCACAAAACGGCCTTTTTTGTCTATTTTTTGATCAAAAAAGCCTGTTTTTGGCGTTTTGCGCCTAGTTGGCCTGAATATTGCCGATACTGATTTTTTATACAGTAGTTGGAAAATCGGGCATTTTTCGCCCTCGGGCCGGTCGGTTCGGCCTTGTGCCTCGGCGGGAAAATCAGCCCGTTTTCGGGTGCAAATTGGCCGGTACTTCCGCACCAGGTCGCGCAGTTTTCAGCGTGATATGCTCAATGCTCACTCCCTGCCGATCCGCGTCTATGTCATTCCTGATCGTCACCCTATTTGCCGTGGCCGTGGTCGTGTCCATAGGCTGGGTAATCCTCCTTGCCTACCTGGCCGGCGGTGCCTCTCGGCTGCTGATTAAGGCCATGCACACCCGCCCGGACGAATAACCGCCGCGCATGCTCAGGGCAAAGCAAAAAGCCCGCAGCATCGGACGATGGCGGGCTTAAGGTCAGGTCATTGGATGGCGTCCACACGCACCCCAAAAGCCCAGGGCGGGCCTGTACAGCTCGGCCCATTGCGGGCCGCGCAGTGGTTACACCGGCTGGATATTCTCAACCAGGGCAGCCAGCCCAAAGTCCTCGACCACGAAGGCTTCAGCAAGGGTCTGGTAATCGCATACCTGGCCCGCATCCGGCTCCTGCTTGATGAAGCGCCGCATGCTGCCCGCTTGGTAGTAGATCGACAGGTTTTCCGGGGTTGTCACCAGCAGCGCCCCGCTCGGGAAAAAAGGCGCTTCATGGTAGGCCAGGCCGGCAATTTTACCCGTCGCCAGAATGCGATTGATGGCAGGGTCAGCGGCATCGGCGGCAAGCTGGGTCTGAATCAGGTCACGGTTAAGCAATACCACCAGGTCGCGGCGCTGGCGGTGCTCCTCGCTCAGCATCTGCACAGCAGCAAACACCAGCGCGTCGAGGCCGGCAAAGTTGCCGCCCGCGCCAATCGTCACCACACCACTGCCGGCGGTGCCTTCCGCCTTCACTTGTCCAGGTGCCTTGCTGCGGATTTTCTCCAGCCATCCAATGTTCACGTCCTGGAGGCGCGGGAAGGTGTCGCGATCGCTTTCCGGTGCGGCGTGGGTGCCATTGAAGCCGATCATCAGACGGTCAAGCCCGCGCTTTTTCGCCAGGGCCGCGTCCAGAGTGGCGCCGAAGTCCGGCAGATGTGCCCAGGCGTCCAGCAGGGAGAACGGCAGCGCGGTGTCATACTCGGTGCGCTCGCATTTAAACGCCGTCCGCGCATCGACGATGCCCGCCGCGCGGGGCGTGCGCGGGCGCACGTTAGTATCGGTGCGCGCCGCGATGCTGCCCACGGCAGACACACCGCCAACGGCATGCCCCTGCTGATCCCGTACCGGGAAAAAGTTGATCTTGCCCAGCAAGGGGTCTGCGGCCCGGATCGCCGCAATGGCGTCAAACTCGGCGACGCCTTCGACCTGGAATGTAGAGCCTGCGGTTATCTTGCCGTTGGCCTTGGCGGTTTGCTCCATGTACTCGCTGAAGCGTTTGGCGGTGTCGTTGTGCATAGTGGAACTCCAGTTATTGGCCGGCGGCCAGTTGGCGGGCGTCAGACAGGTTCAAGGTTTGCCCCTTGCTCAGCTCAAACGCCTTGAGCTGTAAGGAACTCAGGCCGGCGGGCATTTCGCCGGCAATGCTGGCCGGCAGGCAGATACGCACGGCAGCGCCTGGGCGGGCTTCAGGTGTCGCCGCCACGCTCTCCAGCAGGCGGCCAAGCTCAAGCCCGCTGATGCCGTCGCGCACGTCCGCCATGCCCTCGTCCTCGGCCAGCTTCAGCAGGTCGCGCAGCTCGCCGATCAACGCGGCAAGCCCCTCTGTCTCCAGCAGGGCGGCCACTTGCTCACGAATGCCTTGCGCCGTCACGGCACGGCACTCCGGGGCCGCTGCGGCCCGTGCGCTGGCCATCTGCTTGACCAGCAGAAAACGCAGCTCCCCGCGCATCTGCGCCGTGCGCCGGTACTTCTCGGCGTCCATGCGCTGCTTGGCGGCGTGCTCAAAGGCGGCGTTAATTTTGCGCTGGTCAGCCTCGCGGGCCATTGCCAGCTCCTTGCCCGCCTGCTCCGCCTGGTCGGCCTCGGCATCAAGTGCCGCCGCTACCTGCTCAAGCCGGCGGGTTTCCTGCTCGCATTCGGTGAATGTCCGCTGTGCGTCCTGGTATGCCTCGCGCAGCTCAAGGGCGGTGCTGGTCATCCGCTGAAGCGCGGGCGATGGGGTAAAACTATCGGGGGTTCCGATCATGGGTGCAGTCCTTTTTTGGGGGGGGATGGTGGTTCACTGGCTGGCCTCGGCGGCGTCCAGCTTCTCGGGATCAATCACATAAAACCGCGCCGTGCCGCCGCCTGGGACGCGATAGCGTTTTGTCCTGCGGTTCTGGCCGGCCTCAATATCGACTTTGGCCAGGGCATCCGCGCCGACCAGGGCGCGCACGATCCGCTCCGCGCTGAAGCCCGCGCCCGCCTCCTCCAGCGATGGCCGGTTAAGCAGAAACAGCCGGTGCTCCTTGCCGAAGCCCTCAGTCTCGAAGTAGCCCGCGCGGTCGCGCACGGTCACGCACGGGTGTTCCGCGCGAATGTCAGAGAAACGGCTGTCACAGTGCATGGCGATAAAGTCCGCGACGCCGCGCAGAATCTGCCGATCCTCGGCGTTACCGTCGCCCATGCGGCCCAGCCATTCACCAAACAACCGCCGGCAGGCATCCGCCGCGGTGCCGCCTGGCCAGCCCAGCAGCCCCCAGCCAATGGCCAGCTCGCCCGCCAGGGCCAGCACCGCGAAACGGTCGGCCACGCGCCCGGCCTGGGAGTTTTCCGCCGTGAAGGAAGCGCGCATGGCGGCGAAGGATTCCGCCAGGCTGGCGGCCTTGGGCTGAATCAACAGCTGTTCCACAAACGCCGGGCCAAGGTGCCCGTAGTGGCGTGCCACGGCATCACTTAGCCGGCGGTGGAACTCCTGGCCGCTCAGACCGTGCACGTCATCGAATGCCCGGTGGGGCCGGTTGCCCGCGTCAACATCCGCAAGACGCAGCTCAGCACCCGCGTGGGCCGGGTTGCCACCGATGGCCGCATGCTCAGACAGCGAACGCTCACCACTGGACAGCACCAGGACGCGCCAAGCCAGCTTGGCCCGCGCTTCCCGCTCGCGGGTCATCGTGCCTTTGCCCTGGCCGTTGGCGATGGCGTAGGCCATCTCTTGCACCCGCTTGGGGTCGGCGCGCTTGATCTCGTCCAGAATCAGCACCGTGTCATTGCGTGATGCCGCCTCGATCTCGACACCGCCGCGCGTCTGATCCCAGCTCGCCGCGAAGGTGGCCGGGTTGCCCCACACTGAAGCCGCCACCAGCTGCGCCAGGGATTTACCGCTGGAGGAATCACCGACCAGATGCAGGCCGCCGCCATGCACACCCGTGCGCCCCAGCAGCGGCCCGGCCAGCGCGCAGCACACGGCGGCAATCAGCACTGGGTTGCCCAGGCAGAAGGCGCCGATCTCGGTCCCCCAGCCGGCAAGCTCGCCCTTGCTGGTGAAGGGATTTACAGCCCGGCCTGAATCCTGAAAACGCACCTCGCCGCTACCGATCACCCGGCCAGGCAGCACAAACACACCGGACTCATGCCAGCCGGGGCGGGTAGTGGTCGCAATCACCCGCTCGGGTAGTTGCTCGCTCAGGTAGTGCGGCACATGCCGGCGCTGCTGGTAGTCAATCAGCAGGCCATTGCGCAGCAGCGCCTTGAGCACGTCATCACCCTTGCCGGCCAGTGACTCCAGCGGCATCACCAGCTCGACCACGCGGCCCCGGTGTTCAAAGCTCAGCAGCCGGCCAATGCCGCCGTCCTCGCTGTTCACGGTTTCCGCCAGGATATGCAGCGGCGCGCAGATCCAGCAGTCAAAGGGCAGCGCCTTGCCGTCGTTGTTGTGTTTCACGCCATGCAGCCAGGTGCCGGCGCGATAAGTCTTGCCATCAAAGGCGGTCGGCTTGGCATACACGGCAAAGCGTGGGCGCTCGGCCACGGGGGCTTGCGCCTCACCAACCAGCGCCAGGGGTGCCGCATTCGGCTTGCTTGGCTGGCTCATAGCGCACCCTCCGCGCGGTACTTTCCGGCACGCCACAGGTGCAGGTCGTTGAAGTCGCTCAGCGATTCCGGCGCGCCCGGCGGCCACTCGGGGAACACCACCAGCGCGCCAACTTCCAGCCCTGCTCGGTTGGCATAGCTGCGGCCAGGGTTGCCGGGCGTCTGGCGGTCATCATCGCCAGCAATCACCAGCTCGATTAGCTCGCCAAAGCGGGCGCGCAATGCCTGCGCCACCGGCAGCAAATTGCCCGCCGTCAGCGCGCAGGCAATGGCCGCGCCCGTGTGCTCATGCAGGGTGGCACCCGTGGCCCAGCCCTCGCAGACGTAAACGGTTTGGCGCGCTTTCGGCACGCCGATAGGGGAATAGCAGCCCTTCAGGCGCCCGCCTTTCAGGAAGCGTTTTCCACCATCCGGCAGGATGGTTTGCAGGTTGACCAGGGTGCCGTCCAGGCACAGCGGCACCAACAAACGCCCGCCGGGCAACTGGCGCAAGTGATAGGGGGCCAGCCCCTTGCCCGCAAGGTAGGGGTGCTCCCTGCTGGCACGCCGCGCCGCCCTCCAATACTGCGCCGCCTGCGCGGCAGCTGCGGCCTGCTTGGCCTCGTGGGCGGCCATGGCTTTGGCTCGGGCCTCCTGCTGTGCCAGCTCCGCCGTGCGGGTGCGCGCCAGTTGCTCCGGCGTAGGTGGCGCGGGGTCAAACAGCCCCAGGCACAACCGCTGATCTATCTCCCGCGCCGCCTCAATCTGGCGGCAGCCGCGCAGGTAGGCCAGCAGCGACACCAGGTCGCCACCGTGGGCGCTGGAGTCTGCAAAGTCGTGCCACAGGCCCGTGTCCAGGTTGACGCCGAACGAACCCGCCGCCCGGTCGCCCCGTACCTCGTTACGCGACACCCACTCACTGCCAACGCGCCGGCCATCCGGCAGCCATTCAGCCAGCAGCAAGGCAGCAGACGGCAAAGCCAAGGCTGCGGCCTGCTGGATAAGCTCAACCGCTGGGCGCTCATTCGTCATGGCAGCCCCCTGGCTCACGCTCGGCGGTAAGCAGCAGCCCGGCCAGAATCGACACCGGCACGCCGTCCAGGGTGGCAATGCCCTTGGCCTGCGCGTAGGCCACAGCCTCGCGCAGCTCGGCCAATTCGGCGGGGTCTTCGTTCAGGTGCTCCAGGGCGGCCAGTGCGTTTTCCAGGGCAGCGCGGGGGGCGCCGCTCACGGCATCGGAGGCCACCAAGTCGCCCATCAGTTGCGCCAAGGCGCGGATAATCTCAGGCATGGTTCACCTCTGCGCGCAGGCTCTCGTAGCAGGATTCGGCAAGGCCGCCGGCCAGTTGGACCAGCACATGGCAGGCATGCCCTAGCTGATCTTTTGAGCCGGGCACTTCGCATTGCAGCGCGGCCAGCTCCTGGGCTACGTCCAGCAGGCAACACAGCTGGCTCATGGCGTCCGCCACAGGCACGCCCGCCGGCACGGCAAACAGCGAAGCCTTGCCCGCGTTGCAGGGGTAAAACGAGGTGGCAAAGGTCGTGGCCTTAGTCATGGCGCACCCCCTTGGCTTGGCGCTGAAGCTGCTGGATAGCGGCCTGTTGTACGCAGGTGGCATCCGCCAGCAGCAGGCGGGCCACTACGGCCAGGCTGGCCAGGGCTTCCGGGTCATGCGAGCCGGTGCGGCAATCGCTCAGGGCGCCTAGCAGATCGAACACCGCGCTAAAGCGTTGGTCTGCGGTGTCCAGCAGGTCGCTGGGCGAAGCCTTGGCGTCTACGAACAACACCGGCACGTTGGCGCCTTGCGAGGCCGGCGGCAGGGCTTTGAACTCACTCATGGCTCACCCCCTCGGCGGCGCTGCGCTGGCTCTCCAGGGCGGCCAGCAGGTGGCGCACAAGCTCAGAGGCCGCTGCGCTGGACAGCGCAAACGAACCCGGCCCGAAGGCCACATACAGGCGGGCGTCGGTGTAGCTGGTCACGGACGATGGGTGGCCGTCCAGGTCGCCGCAGGCGTGGTAGGCCGCGCAGGGAATATCCAGCGGCTTGACGTTCAAGAGGTTACGCATGGCGCACCCCCTGAATCTTGCAGCCGGCCAGCTCCGGGCGTTGGGCCAGGACGTGCAGGGTGGTGGCAGCGGGATAAGGGCCGCACAGCGCCGGCACGCTGCCGGCGGCGAGCACTTCGACCAGGTATTGCCGGGCCTCCAGCTCCAGGCGCTCGGCCTGGCGGGTATGGCTGGTGTAGCGGGCCTGGCGGGTACGGCGGGAGGTGTTGGCGTGCAGGGCCGCCAGGGCCATGGCGCGATGAGCGCGGGCACGGCGGCGAGTTGCGGACGGATTGCGGGTAGGCATGGGCGTAGCTCCTAGAGTGTTGGAGCTGCCACGAATCGCCGTCAAACGATTAAGGGTGGCAGCTGTGCGCAGGTTGACGGACCGGGACTCTAGGCACCCGGCGCACCCGAAGGTGCCCCACGCACAGCCGCCATAACACGAAACGGCGGGCACAAAAAAAGCGCCTGCTGTCGGATGGTGGGCGCCTGTGCGCCTAGAGTTGTTCGGGCCGTCAAACCCGGCCACGGGATTGACCGTGACGGGCACAGCATAGGCGCGGGAACAGATACGCGCAACAGGTTTACTATGGTGTATCCCATGGCATACACTTTGCGCATGCTCACATTCAAACAATCCAGCGAATTCAAGCAGTGGCTGATTGACCTCCGGGATGCCGCCGGCAGGCTCCGGGTGTTGGCCCGGATCAGAAATGCCGAGAACGGCCACTTCGGTGACTGTGAGCCAGTGGGTGAAGGGGTATCCGAGATGCGGATACACAGCGGACCAGGTTACCGGCTGTACTTCACCCGGCGCGGTGAGACGGTTTACTTCCTGCTGCTGGGCGGGGACAAGTCGAGCCAGAAACGTGACATCAAGCGGGCCAAAGAGATGGCCAGCAGCCTGACAGGCGAGGAATGACAGATGACCAAGTTCACTCTTTTCGATGCCGCTGAATACCTCAACAGCCCCGAAGAAATGGCGGCCTACCTTGACGTTTGCCTGGAAGACGACCCCGGCGACGGCTCGCTGATTCGCGCGGCGCTCAACGACATTGCCCGTGCCCGAGGCATGAGCCAGGTGGCCCGAGACGCCGGCATTGGCCGCGAAAGCCTGTACAAGGCGCTCGGCGAACAGGGCAACCCCGAGTTTGTGACCATCATGAAGGTGATTCAGGCCCTGGGATTCAAGCTGCACGCTACTGCGGCTTGATTCTGACCCATGGCCAGCAAAGTTAATATCCACAGCGCACGGGGGGTGGTTTTCATTGCCCACGGCGCCGCCAAAATGCGCGATTGCGCGGGGGCGTGTGCTAGCATCGGTGGGGCGTTGGTTTAGCGTTGCGTTGTGCTGGGTAGCTCCGGCGGTGTTGCCGCACCGTCCGGGGCTTTGCTGTTTTTGGAGCATGCAAAAGCCCTCCCGCCGGGCCAGCCGGCGGCGTGTAGTGGGTGGGTCAGTAATCTGTCAGGGTGTAGCCTTGGGCGGGTTCGGCCTCGGCGGGGGCAGCAGCAGGCATGCCCAGGGTGCGGCGTACTCGCTGGCTCAGCGGTTCGGCCTCACTGAAGCGCATAGTAGCTTCACCACCGGCACCTCCTGCAAGGCCGCCAGGCGAATCGGCCACGCTATGCACCTCTACGCCGCCAAAGGTGCGCGCAGCGCCGGCGCCGCTCATGGAGAACGCCAGGGCGCGCATCAGGTTGTCTACGTCGTGCAGGCCCAGGCTGACGCGCTGGCCGTTGATCGAAAGGTCAATTTTCATCATCTGTCCCTAGGTTGTGTGGCGCTTAAAAGTGCATGACCAGACCAGCGCGCCGGGTGGCGCGCTCGTCTAGCCGGGCCTGAATCCAGCCGTCTACCTCGCTTTCCAGCCAGGCAACGCTATTGGTGCCAATGGGCACCGGGGCCGGGAAGGTGCCGGCACGAATGGCCGCATAAATGGCCGGCTTGCTCTTACCGGTTTTCGCCGCAACATCGGGCAAACGCAGCAGGCGATTGCCCAGCACCAGGCGCGCGCCGCCGGCCTTCATTGCACCGCCTCGCGCGCGTTGATCCGCTGGCTTATCCATTCCTCTACCTCGCTCAAAACAAACGCTACCGGCGCGCTGCGGGCGCTGCTGTCACTCAGCTTTACCGGGCGCGGGAAGCTCGGGTCGCGTTTCATCGTCTTGTAAATGGTCGGGCGCGCCAGGCCGGTGAGCGCCTGTACTTCCCGCATGCGCACCAGGGCGACCGTGGATGCGGTTTGCGCGGGGCTATTCATCGTCGCCCCACTTGGCTCCGGTAGCCTCAACAGCCGGCAAACCTTCAGCCTTGCGGATCGCGGCGCGGGTGGAGGCGCTGGAGAAGGGCAGGGATATAGCTGGGTTCTGGCGGCTCGGGCTGCTCAGGCGGTGCGTGATCTCCGATACCCCGTGAAACGTCGCGCCGCATGCCGCGCTTTGGCACACAAGAATTATGTTTTGAAGCAACGGATGCACGACTTGGCTAGTCCGCCGGATCAGCCGCGCCCCACAGTCTGGGCAGCAATACCGAACGGGCTTTAACTGGCCGCTTTCGCGGAGGCTTCTTTTCATGAATTAGCTCCCTCTGGATACGCCCCAACATTGGCCGAGTCCGGCGAAGACTGAAACGACATGCAGTTGTAGCGAGCGGCGCTACACAAGCCACCGACGCGGCAGGCCGGGCAGGAAAGCTGGAAGGGCCGGCATTCGCCCAGAGGGGGCGCCGGCACAGCAGGCCGGCCAGGCGGCAGGGCTGGCAGCACTCGACCAGGTGCAGCCATCACAGCAGGCGTGGGGCTTCAGGCATCACCAGGGCACCAGAAAATTACCTCTATTACCTTCCAGGTAATCGCTGAAAGCCAGGCGCCACGCAGCGTTTGCAGCAGAACACCAGCAAAGCAGGCCGGCCAAGGTGGCAGGGTGGAAGGGTGGAAGGGTGGCAGCACTCGACCAGGTGCAGCCATCACGGCAGGCGCTGGGCTTCAAGCATCACCAGGACAACCGCCGCCAGCAGGGCACAGGCGCAGCAGGCCGGCCAGAGGGAAAGAGGGGTCTATATCCCTAAGTAATGTGTGTTCCCTGTTCCCTTTCATTCTTTATAGCCAGGGCAGGCTATAACCCGCATTCTTGACGGCCTGTGCCCTTGTTCCCTTTGTTCCCTTGGATTTTTCCCTTTGCGGAACTAACAGAAAACACGCAAGGCTTGACACGCCGCAAGCCACCTCTTGGCCGGCAGCTTCCAGCCCCCAGCCCGCACACCTGGCCGGGAGGTAGTTCGTGGTTTAGGGATACTTTTAGGGATACGCCGCCAGCGTCATGACGGAAGAACTCAGCATTTACGGTGCTTACAGGTACGCTATTCGGCTCCTGGTGCCGCACCATTTAAAAAGCCCGCTATGAGCGGGCTTTTTTGTGCGCGATGACTTACTCAAGCCGGCCCGGAAAAACCGTTCCGGCCGGCACGCCGCTCCACAGCTCCTCGACATTGCGAAAGCCCCAGTCTTCCTGGGACTCGCGACCGACGATCTTTTCCCGGCCGACCAGCTTGCTCAGATCGAGCACCTCGATGGGGATTGGCG
>JACCDZ010872392.1_pt1 | contig 12705 bp, 14 predicted proteins | sample 7449551 | NCBI WGS metagenome assembly JACCDZ01 (sample SAMN15323452, study PRJNA562643) | freshwater metagenome | isolation source: river surface water | place: USA:Blue River Watershed | collected 2017-08-18
CCTTGCAATCAGCATTTCTGATACGTCGATATCGACAGGCCTCGTCGTCATCGATAAGCAAAAGAAAGGCCAGCCCGTGCCAAAGCCCAGGATCGTATCGTATCGCGTCGACAAGTTCAATCCTGAGCACAAGGACGTCACTCTCGATTATCTCGAGACGCGGCTTCAGGCTTTGCTGCGCAAGATCCTGCAGGATACCCGATATGAGGACATGGCCAATGCCGGCCTGACCGTGCGCGATGTTCAGCGGGTTTTCATCTCGCTTTCAGCCCCTTGGTTCGAGGGCAAGACCATCATCAGCCATTTTCATGAGGCAAAGGAATTCAAGGTCACTGCGGCGTTGCTCGAAAGGGCGTTTGATGTCGAGATCAAGAGCATTTCGGGGCAGGAGAGCCAGGACATCGCTATCCTAGAAAGTTCCATACTATCATCGGCGATCAATGGCTATGCCATCGCGGAGCCAGTAGGAAAGACCGGGACGAGCCTCAGCGTCACTGGCTATATCAGCTATATGAAAAAGAGCGTCAAGGAATACGTCGCGGCCACGCTCGATGCGTTCTTTCATGATGCGAAGTCCGTCGTGATCAAGAGCGAGCCTCTGGTCTTGCTCTCTGCCGCGATGCGAGAGTCCGAGATCAAGGGCACAGGATCCGATTTCGCGATCATCCGCATCAATGAGCTCGTTACCCATATCCAGATCGTGCGAGAGGGTCAGATCAGGGAGATAGGCACTATCCCGATCGGGCTCAATTCGATACTGACAAAGATATCCGAGGCGTTTTCGGCAACATCCGAAGCAGCGGCGGACATCCTGAACCTGTTCTTGAAAAACGAGCTCGAGCAGAAGTATGCCGATACCCTGGGCGGCATCCTCCGAGACTCGCTCGGCGAATGGGGCAAGGGGGTCAAGACATTCTCATCCGAGATCATCACGTCGGGGAAGTTCCCGCCCCACGTATTCCTTTCGTCTCCGACAGCCGCGTCCGAGCTGTTTCGCGAGCATCTCCTCAAGGATGACTATCTCGACCTGACCATGTCAGAGCGCGAGCTCAGCGTCGACGTGCTCGACAGGAGCACGCTCAATGAATTCATAGACATCGATGAGGCTTTGGTCAAGAAGGATCCGGGGTTTTTGACAAAATTGATCGCCATGATGTAGCGCGCCGGTCCGACTGTGATATTATAAAAAGGTAATAGCAACAAGAAGCTCAAATTTCAATATGGACAATATCGATAAAAAAGAAAAAATGCCTCCGAAGAAATCGATTCGCAATATCTCCTTGCCAAAAAAGGACAAGGCATCCGAGCCTGCGCGCAAAACAAAGCATCTTGAGATAGAAAAGGAAGACGAGGCATATTCGGCGCCCCTCATGCCGGTGTCCGTCATCGCTGCCGAGGCCGAGGATCTCGGTCCCGCTATCGAGGCCCCTGCGGTCAGCTATCAGAGAGGCAGGAATCCCGCTACGCCAGCGCCTGGCCGCCAGGATTGGCATGAGCACGTGGAGGAGGCTTTCCTATCGTCCGATGATGTCGCAGAAGAAAAGAGGGTGAGGAAAAGCCCTGCTCCCAGGGCGCCAAAGCCAGTTCGCGATGCGGATGATTTCGGGAATACGAGCTCCGAGTCGCATTTCCAGCCGCTCAAGGCTGAAAAGAAGCGCAAGCACCGCGCCGAGGTATCTGAAAATGAAGGGCATGGAGGCAACCGGTCGAGAGCGGGCAGGACGCTTGTCATCTCTGTCGTCGCGCTTCTTGCCATATTCGGATTGATGCACACCGTATTCGCAAAGGCTTCCGTAGCGCTGCCTTCGGCAAAGATAGACTTGAGCCTGTCCGAGGAGTCGTTGCCAAACGGCATCATGTCTTCTGTCATATCAAAGAATTCCGAAAAGAAAGTGTCCATAGAGAGCGTCAAATCGGTTTCGGTGAACAGGAAGGCGACCGGCACGGTCATACTTTATAATAATTATTCGACTGATCCATACGAGCTGGTCAAGACGACGCGCCTATCTACTGCGAACGGATCGATCTACAGGCTCGTCGAGGACATCAAGATCCCGGGCAAGAAGACCGTCGGCGGCAAGTCCGTGCCTGGCACGATAAATGCCAAGGTAGAGGCGGATGCGGCAGGATCAGAATACAATGCCAAGGGAGGTCTCAGCCTCAATCTGCCAGGACTCATCGCGGGCACGGCCAAGTATACGCAGATATATGCCAAGACAGCCGCTAATTTTTCAGGAGGGTCAAAGGGCACGGCGCCAGATTTCTCAGCGTCAGGACTCGATGCTGCCATCAAGAGCGCAAAGGACGAAGCTGCCGACCAGGCGATAGCCGAAGCGCGAGCGCAGCATCCGGAATTGGTATTTCTCGATGACAGCCTCAATGTCGTTTCGAGCTATGACAGCAGCAAGATTCCCGCGGCTCCCGCAGGAGGAGGCAGCATAGAGATTCCTGTCAGGTTCACGGCAAAGGTCATAGGCCTTGATCGCGAAGAGCTAAAGAAAGAGCTTGGCGCATATCTTGAGGCAAAGAGCGGCCAGCCTCTCACGATAGATTCATCCGTGCTTGATTTCCTCCGATACGAGGTATCCAAGACTGCGGACGATGCGCTCGCTTCTGGCAGATACTCCATCAAGGTGTCAGGAGGGGTCAGCGGATCATTCGGCCCTGACCTGCAGGCCGCATTGCAGAAGGAATTGGCAGGGAAGAGCACGGCTGAAGCGAGGGTTATCGTCGATGCCCGATTTCCAGACAAGAAGGTCGTCATAAAGGCATGGCCTTTCTGGAAAAGCACTCTTCCTGCTGACCCCGAGAAGATCAGGGTAATCGTTCCTGCCCAGTAGCTTTCGCTGCTGGCACGAGCTTCGCGCGCGCCGCGATTGAATATGTGCCGAAAGTCTGATACTCTTTGACCCATACATATACATGAATAACCACTCACACCAAAGCAGCTCTGGAAAAGCCCAGAAACCCACTATCAACGGCATCGTCGTCGAGTCGCTTCCAAATGCGATGTTCAAAGTGCGCTACCAGACGCCCGAAGGCGAGGATAGGGAGCTTTTGACCTATATGGCAGGCAAGATGGTGTACAACCGAATCCGCGTGCTCATCGGAGACAGGGTGACCGTAGAGATCGATCCGTATGGAGGAAAGGGGAAGATCGTCAGGAGGGGTTAATCGCTTTTTTTGGAAAATGCCGCCCCGTGCCCGATGCGAAGTGGCATTTTCTTTTTTCCATAAAAGAGTATCATTTGATGAGGATAGCTTCCTAAAAAACGAACCCGAACCCATAGCCATACAATGAAAATAAATCAGAATCGGAATCAGGCACCCTCTCTACTGCTGACATGGGCAGGAGGCCTGGTCTATCAGGACTCGCGCGCCCTGTCTGTCATCGACGGCCAGAGAACGGATCGCCTCGAAACACCCGACGGCCGCGCAGCCCTCTGCCGAGCAGCCGGTCATTTGCGAGAAACCTCCGACCTGCACTACAGGGACGCCGTCATGGCGGGTTTTATCTGAAAAGCCCAGATTTGTGCTTTTTTGGCTCAAAAAGGCCCTTTTGCCTCGCGCAAAGGGGCCTTTTCTCTCGGTTTGGGACCTTTTGAGCGCCCTTTGGGCCTCCCGGAGACCTTCCCGAAACCGGCCTTTTTTAGCCCTATTTACAAAGACAGTTGATTGTAGTACCATGGCCAATGCATTATTAATTATTAAATTTTGTCGTTATGCGAGTTAGAGCCTCAGTGAATAAAAAATGCTCACACTGCAAAGCCGTCCGAAGAGGAGGTGTTTTGTTCGTTATTTGTAAGGCTAACCCTCGACATAAACAGCGACAAGGTTAATTCAAGTCAAAAAAACTAAATGCGTATACTAGGTATAAACATTCCTGATCGAAGACTTGATATGGCTTTGACTGCTCTATATGGCGTGGGTAGAAAGCGATCTCAAACAATCCTCAAGGAAGCAGGCGTTGATTTTGGTAAGAAAACATCAGAATTGACAGCAGAAGAAGAGAATACAATTAAAAACATTATCGAAAGCTTCAAGCTTGAAGCGGATCTGAAGCGAGAGGTTTCAGGAAACATCAAGCGACTGAAGGATATCAAAAGCTACCGAGGCTCTCGCCATGCGCGAAGGCTTCCGGCTCGAGGCCAGCGAACCAAGACCAATGCTCGAACGCTCAAGGGCGTGAAGAAGACTATGGGATCTGGTAAGAAGAAGGATTCTAAGAAATAAAACATATGGGAAAGAAACGAATTGCCACATCGGCTGCCGACAGCTCATCAAAGAAGTCTTCTGCTGCAAACAGCAAGAGAAAGCTAGATACAGCTATCCTCAATATCCAGTCTACATACAACAACACCAAGGCAGTCCTTACGGACGTCAAGGGAAACGTCGTTGCGTGGTCTTCTACTGGAGCTCTTGGATTCAAGGGCGCAAAGAAGGGTACTCCTTATGCTGCGGCCAAGGTAGGCGAGGTTCTCGCTGAGAAGGCTGCCATCATGGGCGTAAAGGAAATTTCAGTAGTTATCAAGGGCGTAGGTTCCGGTCGAGAATCAGTCGCGCGATCATTCGTATCAAAAGGGTTCAGCCTTTCCAGCATCAAGGATGTTACTGGCGTTCCTCACAATGGTCCCAAGCCTAAAAAGCCTAGGCGAGTCTAGGAATTAATACCCGGAAACAAATCGTCTCATATTGATGATTTCTTCCTAAAGTCAAAAATCATGAAAATAGGTCCAAAATTCAAAATTGCGCGACGGCTCGGAGCTCCGATCTTCGAAAAGACTCAGACTGCAAAGTTCAAGTCTCAGATCGGCGGCAAAGACAAGCGACGCGGAGGTCCAAAAGGCGAGTATGCCAAGCAGCTTTTGGAAAAGCAGAAGGTTCGATTCACCTACGGAATCTCTGAGCGACAGTTCAGCCGATACGTCAAGGAAGTCATCGAATCAAAATCAAGCCAGCCGACTCAGAAGCTCTTCGAGCGACTCGAGACTCGATTGGACAACATCGTATGGCGCATGGGACTCGTTCCTACTCGACGATTCGCCCGACAGGTGGTCTCTCATGGCCATATCGTGGTAAACGGCCGAAAGGTAACCGTCCCTTCATTCATGGTCAAGGCAGGAGATATCGTGGGCATCCGGCCAGGAAGCCAGAGCACGAAGATCTTCGAGTCTATCGACGAGAAGATGAAGGAAGCGGATATCCAGAACTGGCTCACATGGAGCACTGAAAAGAAGTCCGGATCAATGCTGCGACTGCCGACCCTCGAAGGCCAGGAGCTCCTATTCGATCTAGGCGCGGTATTGGAATTTTACAAGCGTTAATATTTAGACACCTTTTAAACAAACTCTTATGTCTGAAACAACAATCCTATTGCCATCAAAGCCGAAAGTTATTAGCGAGACCGCGACTCACGGAGAGTTCGAGATCGAGGGCCTTTACCCTGGATACGGACATACTCTTGGAAACTCTCTCCGACGAATCATCCTATCGTCTCTTCCCGGAGCTGCCGTCACTCACGTCAAGATAGAGGGCGTCAATCACGAGTTCTCTACTATCGCGGGGGTAAAGGAAGACGTCCTTACGATCCTATTGAACCTCAAGAAGGTTCGATTCGTCATGTCTGGCGACGAGAGCCAGGTCGCTACCTTGAAGATCAAGGGAGGCCAGGACGTATCGGCAAAGGACATCAAGGTTCCTGGACAGGTCACGATCACCAACCCTGATCAGCACCTTTTCACTATCACTTCGGCTGCGACTGAGATCGAGATGGAGATCACTATTGAGAAGGGCATCGGCTTCGTCTCAAAGGAGGTTCTTCACAAGGACCGCGTAGATATCGGCGCCATCAGCCTCGATGCAACGTTCTCTCCGATCCTTCAGGCAAATTACGACGTTGATCAGATGCGAGTAGGAGACCGAACGGACTTCAACCGACTGAAGCTCATGATCCAGACTGACGGAACGCTTTCTCCAAAGGACGCCCTCGAGAAGTCTATCGAGATCATGATCACTCAGCTGAAGGCAATCATCGGCTTCAAGGAAGACGAGATCATGTCCAGCAAGTCTGACATATCTCTTCCTATGAACGAGGAGAACCAGGCGGACAAGGAGGCTCTCGACGATGTCCTCAAGACTCGAATCGAGTCGATCGACCTTTCCCAGCGAACGGCGAACGCCTTGGTGAATGCCAATATCCGGACGGTAGGAGGCCTTATCAGGAAGAAAGAGGAGGATATCCTCGAAATCGCAGGCCTAGGGTCAAAGGGTCTCGAAGAAATTAAAAGCATGCTTGAGTCACTTGGCTTATCGCTAAAAGCATAGTACTATAGCTACCTCAAGAAACTACAATGAGACACCATAACCAAAACCGAAAATTCGGACGAGAACGAAACCAGAGACGAGCGCTCTTGCGATCTTTGGCACGCGAGCTCTTTCTGCATGGCCGAATCGTCACTACCGAGGCAAAGGCCCGAGAAGTGCGACCGTATGCCGAGGAATTGATCACAAAGGCTAGGACAAAGACCGTAGCGAGCACTCGCCAGGTCAGCGCGCGATTGGGCAATAACCCTATCGTTCCGAAGCTTGTAAACATAGTCGCTCCAAAATACCTAGGTCGAAACGGGGGCTATACGCGAATTATCAAGCTTGATCGACGTCCTTCCGACGGCAGCAAGATGGCTGTCATAGAGCTCGTCTAAAAATAAACAAGGATGATTTATCAAAATCTAATTTTGATAAAATTTTCCAAAAGCAAAATTTTATGAAAAAGAAAATAATTGACGCACAGAATAAGAAGCTTGGAAGGATCGCGACAGAAGCGGCCATGGCTTTGATGGGCAAGGACAGCCCTGACTACAAGAGGAACGTCGCTCCGGACGTTGAGGTTCAGATCATCAATGCGGGAGCAATGGACATCTCTTCCATCAAGAAGGAGGACAAGTACTACCTTACTCACTCTGGATACCCTGGAGGCCAGAAAAAGGAGAAGCTTGGAGCATTGATAGACCGCAAGGGAGCCGAAGAGGCCCTCAAGCGAGCCGTCAAGGGCATGCTTCCTGACAACAAGCTCAAGGCAAAGATGATTATCAACCTAAAGATCACTGCATAAATTTATGGCAACACCATCAAGATATTTTCAGGGAACGGGACGACGAAAGACCGCTATCGCGCGAGTCCGAATCACTCCTTCCACGAAGCATTCGATCACCGTCAACGACCAGGATCTTGATACGTATTTCAAGACAGAGGACCTTCAGAAGAAGGCCATCCAGTCTATCGCTACAGAAATCGTAGCTGATCAGAAATTCGAAATCACGGTCAAGGTAATCGGAAGCGGAACGAGCTCGCAGTCTGAAGCCGTTCGACACGGAATCGCCCGAGCGCTCGAGGAATTCGACGCATCTCTCCGAGCCAGCCTCAAGAAGGCCGGATACCTCACGCGAGACGGACGAGCCAAGGAGCGACGAAAGTTCGGTCTCAAGAAAGCCCGAAAGTCTCCACAGTGGAGCAAGCGATAGGCCAAACAAAAAAACGTTCCCGAAAGGGGGCGTTTTTTTGTTTTGTACGCCAACTATTTACACAGTGCAACAAGTATCGTATCATGCACCCTCAGTTCATTCACACATGCTCATTGGATCCGCCGTCCATGAGCGCAACAAAGCCCGTCCACAGAGCGGGTAAAGGCGGCTCGTAACCATGAATAGACACAGGACCGTTCTCGGCGTCGCGCTGGCGCTTGAGGACATGTTTGCTGATAAAGGCAGAGGCTGCATCATATCGTGCTCCAGGAGACCGGGAGCCGTAAAACGGCTTATCGCAACTCGGCGCACCTGCGAAAGGGTCGCGACTGGCATCGAGGGAGGAGACACCACTGAGGTAATCATCATCTCATCTGCGGGGTATGGACCCGAAAATCCCGGCAAGAAAAATTCTCAGCGCCAGGTAAGCCTTGCGGATCAGCTGGCTCGCTGGTGCAGGGAACGCGGAATGCTCGCTCAGGCAAACAGCATCCAGATCAACCCCGTTTCCTGGGGCACGGCGAGCGAGATAGCGGCAGCCATAGCATACGGCATCAATGAGAGGGGGCTCAAGCAAGACGATGGCGAGGTCTTTCTCGTCACGGCAACGAATCCTGCTCATTGGCTGAGGGTATGGATAACCTGCCGCAAGCTGAAGCCTCGCGCATGGAAGCTGAAAGTAGGGATTACCTTGCACAGGTTCACCTTTCGATCGAGATTGCGCGAAGTATTCGCGACGATCGGGGTTCTTGCAGGCAGGATGACCACCAGAATCCAGCAAGAGGCCGATAAGGGCTGAGGACGCGTGGTCATCCATATGGCCAAGAAGACAAGGCCGTCGGCAAATGCCGGCGGCTTTTTTTATTGTACCCGCAAGCTTGCGCAAAACCCCCAGTCCGACTAAAATACACCCACAATGACAGACGATATCAAAAACGACATGAGCGAAGACGCAACAAAAGACGCGGAGCCTGCGCGCGAGATAGACCTGGATCATATGGATGATGCGGGCGAGGAGGACATAACCTTCGAGCAGGATGATACGACGCGCGAGAATACACGCCCTGATGCCTTGGCCAAGATAGCCAAGCTCAAGGCCGAGATCGAGAAGCTCAAGGCCGAAAAACAGCAATATCTCGACAGCTGGCAGCGAGACAAGGCCGAATTCGTCAACGCGCGCAAGCGGGACGAGGATTCGAAGTCCGAGTTTTTGAAATTTGCCAATGTCGGCTTCGTCGAGGAGCTGCTTCCCGTCATCGACAGCTTCGAGGCTGCCCTCAAGCATGAGGCGGCAAGCGAGGGCATGGCGCTCATTTATGGCCAGTTCAGATCGACGCTAAAGAAGCTCGGCGCAGAGGAGCTCGGCGCGGTAGGCGACGCATTCGATCCGTCGCTGCATCAGGCGATTGCCAATATTGATACTGACGACAAGGCAAAAGACCATACGGTCGCTGAGGTTTTGCAAAAGGGCTATTCGATCCACGGCAAGGTCATACGACCGGCTTTCGTAAAGGTCTTTCAGGCATAAGCAGCGCAAAGACCCCGTCACATGGCGCTTGACAGGCATGCTATAATAGGTGAAATAAAAGTATGATTATCCAAAGAAAACAATATGGCTGCGTGCAGATGCTTCTGGTCCAGGTAGGGCTGGCGCTGTACGTCATCGTCATCTTTCTTTCTCAGGGCGCTGATGGCACGATCGCGCCAAAAGTCCTGCGCGTGCAAAAAGTCGCCGAAGCGCATCAGACAAGGCTCGAGAGCGGCATGGGGATGGCTTCATCTGCGACTGCGGCAGAGCAGCAGATCATCGCTCTCCTCGCGGCACCTGAGACCGCCGCAGCGCTCGCGCCCGTCATCCTGGACGCCGCGCCATCCGCCGCAAACGAGAATCTTTTTTCAAACATATCGACAGACCTCAATTCTCTCGGATCTAAGCCGCGAGCCCCTTCGGTTATTGCCTAATGCGAAAACGCTCAATAGCGTTCTATTAGCTCAATTAACTAACTTTCGTTAGGCAGAATCGCAAAACTCTTTTTGATGGTTTTGTCCTAACGTCCAAAACCACATATGTCAAAAATCATAGGAATAGACCTGGGAACAACGAACTCGGCAGTCGCGATCATGGAGGCAGGCGACCCGAAGATCCTCGAGAACGCAGAAGGATCGCGAACGACGCCTTCCATCATCGCCATCTCAAAGACCAATGAGCGACTCGTCGGCTTGCTAGCCAAGCGACAGGCGGTCACGAACCCAAAGAACACGGCATACGGAATCAAGCGATTCATCGGGCACAGCTTCGATGAGGCAGGAGTCCAGGAGGACAAGAAGACGGTTCCATTCGATGTCGCGAAGGCGGCAAACGGAGGCGTTACGATAAAGATGGGCGACAAGGACTACTCGCCAGAAGAGCTTTCGGCGATGATTCTCACGAAGCTCAAGAATGACGCCGAATCAAAGCTAGGCGAAAAGGTGACGGAAGCGATCATCACCGTTCCCGCATACTTCAACGATGCCCAGAAGCAGGCGACCATCGATGCCGGCAAGATCGCGGGCCTCGACGTCAAGCGAATCATAAACGAGCCAACTGCGGCAGCGCTTGCCTACGGCCTTAACAAGAAAAACGATGAGAAGCTCGCCGTATTCGACTTCGGAGGAGGAACGTTCGACGTGTCCATCCTCGAGGTAGGCGAGGGCGTGGTAGAGGTAAAGTCAACGGACGGCGACCATCGCCTTGGAGGACGAGACATCGACTACAAGGTCCTCAACTGGATCGCGGACGAATACAAGAAAGAGAGCGGCATCGACGTGCGCAATGACCCTCTCGCCATGCAGCGACTCGATGAGGCCGCTGAAAAGGCCAAGATCGAGCTCTCTACGGCAACCGAGACCGAGATCAATATCCCGTTCATCACGTCCGATGCGAATGGGCCGAAGCACCTCGTCATGAAGATCTCCCGGGCAAAGCTCGAGGATCTCGCAAGCGAGTTCATAGACCGCGCGATGCAGATCACGAAGCGCGCGCTCGAGGCGTCTCCATTCAAGATCGGCGACATCAACGAGATCATCCTCGTAGGAGGACAGACGCGAATGCCCAAGATCCAGGAGATGGTAAAGGCGTATTTCGGAAAGGATCCGAACAAGTCGATCAACCCCGATGAGGTGGTTGCGCTCGGAGCCGCCATCCAGGGAGGAATCCTCGCCGGCGACGTCAAGGACGTGCTCTTGCTCGATGTCATCCCTCTTTCTCTCGGAATCGAGACGATGGGAGGAGTGGCGACGAAGCTCATAGAGAAGAACACGACGATCCCGACATCAAAATCGCAGGTATTCTCGACCGCGGCAGATGGCCAGACTTCAGTGGAGATCCATATCGTCCAGGGCGAGCGAGCCATGGCAAATGACAACAAGTCGCTCGGAAAGTTCATCCTTGATGGAATTCCGGCTGCGCCCCGAGGGATCCCTCAGGTAGAGGTGACATTCGATGTCGATGCGAACGGAATCCTCAACGTGCGAGCAAAGGACAAGGCGACGAACAAGGAGCAGAGCATCCGCATCGAGGCAAAGTCAGGCCTCACGGACGCCGATATCGAGCGCATGAAAAAGGACGCCGAGGCGAACGAGGCTGCCGACAAGACCAAGAAAGAAGAGGTCGAGGTGCGAAATACGGCCGATCACATGATGTATTCTGCCGAAAAGGAATTGAAGGAGCACAAGGACAAGGTCGCTGCAACGTCTGCGGATCTCATATCTTCGCTCGAAGGCAAGATGGCCGCGCTCAAGACCGCAAAGGAAGGCGCTGACATGGCCGCTATCAAGAAGGCTACAGAGGATCTCTCTGGAGACCTCATGAAATTCGGCGAGGCTGTCAGCAAGGCTGGCCAGGCTGCAAATGCAGGACCGGCTGATGCCGCTGGCACAAGCGCCGATGGCGCGGCAGGAGAAGCGGGAGCGGAAGGCAACGTAAGGGACGCCGAGACAAAATAACAAAACAGCAGAAGGCATGAAGCGCAGCGCCACCAATCGCGGCAGGGCCGCATCGGATTGGATGGCGCGCGCGAATATGCCTTTTGCCAATACATCACAATCATGAGCAAAGACTATTACAAGGTTCTCAGGGTCGAAAAGAACGCCTCGGGGGACGAGATAAAGAAGGCATTTCGCAAGCTCGCTCACGAGCACCATCCTGACAAGCAGGGAGGAAATGCCGAAAAGTTCAAGGAGGCAAACGAGGCCTATGGCGTTTTGGGCGATGCCGAAAAGCGCAAGCAGTATGACCAGTTCGGAAGCGGCGCATTCAATGGCGGCGGAGCTGGCGGCCAAGGCGGAGGATTCGGAGGCTTCGAAGGATTCGATTTCTCAGGATTCGGCCAGGGCGGCAATGGCCAGGGGTTCGAATTCGATCTAGGCGACATATTCGGATCGATGTTCGGAGGCGGCGGCCGGTCTCGCGGAGGATCAGGAGGACGAGGACGAGCGCCTCGCGGGCAGGACATACAGGTAGACCTCAGCCTTTCCTTCAAGGAATCGGTATTCGGCATGGAAAAGGAAATCCATCTGACAAAGAATGCCAAGTGCGGATCATGCAATGGCACGAAAGCGGAGCCTGGAACAGGGCAGAAGAAGTGCAGGTCGTGCGACGGCGAGGGCAGGGTAGTCAGGCAGCAAAGGACGATCCTCGGCACCATCGAGAACGTCACGACATGCGATGAATGCGAAGGCACTGGCAAGATCCCCGAGACGAAATGCAAGCATTGCAAGGGCAAAGGCGTCGAGTCCAAGAAGGAATCGATTCGCGTCATCATCCCTCCCGGCATCGAGAACGGCGAGACATTGCGCGTGCGCGGCAGCGGGGAAGCTATCGCCAATGGCGAGAGCGGGGACCTGTATATCAAGATATACGTCAAGGCAGATTCTCGATTCCGCAAGCAAGGGCATGATCTCTATGCTGACCTTCCTATCGGAGTGGGGACAGCGGCACTCGGAGGCCAAGCAGAATTCGAAAGCCTTGATGAGAAATTGACCGTCAAAATCCCGGAAGGCATCCAGCATGGCGAGATCCTCCGCATCAAGGGCAAGGGCGTGCCTCATTCGGCAGGACAGGGGGGCAGCCATGCGCATGATGCCAAGCGCGGCGAATTGATGCTCAGGATAGTCATCAAGATTCCATCAAAATTGAGCAGGGAGC
>JACCDZ011047024.1_pt1 | contig 12704 bp, 15 predicted proteins | sample 7449551 | NCBI WGS metagenome assembly JACCDZ01 (sample SAMN15323452, study PRJNA562643) | freshwater metagenome | isolation source: river surface water | place: USA:Blue River Watershed | collected 2017-08-18
CCCGTAAAATATTGACACTTCTTAAAAGTGGAGTAATCTTTTTGCAAAGCTCTTTTAAGTAGGGTTGGGTTAGGAATAAGAACGGCATAGTCCAATGATTAAGCTTTCTTTACCTCACCTCAACCCATAGACACTATGGATAGAATCACTATTACACCTGGAGACATCAGGTTAAACTACAACAAAGAACTTTTACTCCTACATGACGCGACTAGCATGGTTAAATTTGCATCTGGCTTTTCTAACCCCATCAGAAGCGGCTGGTGCATTGCACTATGCTTTCAAGGATTCAAATTTGGTGTCACAATTCAGCCGTTGTCATACCCTTTCAGCTCAGATTTTCAATGGGTACAGATGTTTGAACTCGGTAAGTCTGAGCTTGAAAGGTTCAACATCCCGGCAGAATTTATGTACACAACAGACGAATGGCAAGATTGGGAAAGCCCTCTCACTAAGCACATCGTTGTGGAACATCTTTGTCCACATATACTTGTTTCACCAACAGCCGATGGTAACAGTCAATCAATTCATGTGACCATGAGCATCAGGAATCTTGGTTCTGAAAATGCCACCATTTCCACCAATCAAGGTGTATTGATACTGCTACACCATGTGTGTTAATCCTCACGAGAAAGTCCCCACGGACTCACGACTCGTGGGGATTTTCTATTGAGAAAATCAATCGCCTTTTGTGTAAATAAAAAACCGCAGGCTATCATTCTGACAACCTACAGTTTTTGAAATCGCCCGTCTATTTTTTACTATAAATTAGGGCGAAAGGTGCAGTGTTGCACCCTACTCTATACTGTGCAGTACCGCGAGTACTACATTTAGGCAGATATTATCCTCTTCTTGTACACATGGCCCGTAATCGCACCAATCATAAGACCAACACGAACTACGGCGGGTACCCCACCTCCTTGGTGCATAGACAAGACCTCTTGTTCAGGGAACCTAACAAGAATCTCTGGAACCATTGACCTTGCACGAATATAAACATGGATAGACCCTCTCACAAGTTGCGTGACTTCAGCGTCAATAACACACTCTTCTTGTCTGTCTAAATCAATACGACGGAAAAGTATATAACCGAAGATCGAGACACAAACGATAACTAAGCTACAAACTACTTGGATATTAGTCATAAGCATGACCTGCACAGCAGGACTTGGTTTTATTGAAATGACCTTCTCCGATATCACTATCACGTGACACGGCATACCTAACATGGATTATATATATCTATACATATAAGTAAATAGAGGTTTTGTACTCATTATTTCTACCCCTGATTAAACAACTTATCTTACCCTAACTACAAATCACTCTCATAGGAATCTATGGCTTAATCTGACACCACATCTGCAACCTTGATATACAATTAAGGAATGAGACATTCAATACGAGATATATTAATTGAATTACGAAAACAAAAAGGAAATTGTGCAAAGACAGCAAGAAAACTCGGAATACATAAAAGCACGGTTGGTAGATGGAAAAAGCGATCACTTAAAGGTGGTCGTTTTTTCGTTAATCAAATCAAGAGAGAATCAACAAGACCAACCAACATTCAGTACACCCTCACAGAACAAGAAGAAGCAGATATCATTACACTACGCGAGAAGAGAAAGTGTACTGCAGAAAAGATTAAATATATATTAAAATTGAAAGCACCCTCACGAACCATACATCGGTTTCTCAAAAGAGTGGGATTAATTAATGAAGCTGGATATCACCGAAGACCAAGATTCCAAAATACCATACATATGCATGCAAAAAACGTTACCACGGTTGGATATCTTCAAATGGATGTGAAAGTTGTCACTCCAGAGCTCTCAGGGCTTCCATGGACGTGTTTTGAGTATGCAGTCATTGATATCTACTCAAGATGGAAGGATGCTGTCATATTGAATCAGTTGGATCAAAATGGTTCTATATCTGCACTTATTGAAATATTACCTCGTCTTCCATTCAAACCTGTATTCATACAAACAGACAATGGACTTGAATTTCAACAGAAGTTTACGAAGTTTCTTGATGGATGGAATCTCAAACATCATCACATACATAAATCTACTCCAAACGAGAATGCTGTCATTGAGAGATCATTTAGAACCGATGAAGAAGAATTTTACTTTAGAATTGAACATCAACCGAAGCATTATGATGAACTCCGAGATCTTCTTAAAGACTTCCTACACTACTACAACTATGAGAGACCTCATTTGGGTATTAGTATGAAAACACCGGCTGAAATGGTTGCAGATGTGGTGTCAGATTAAGCTATGGTTGACATTCAATGTATTAGTATTATCATCTGTCCAGATACCCGATCTTCACATTTTACGGACAATCCGTATCGACGTACTTTCACTACCCAGCCAAAACCATACCATGAATACACCTACTTCTCGTAATGCCCTTCTATCGGCATCTGCGAAAACAGATGAACTACTCGACTATGCTCGAGTACTTGCGACGAAATATGACTTCACACTATATGCCAGCGGAGGAACTCGCATCTTCTTGGAAAGAGCAGATCTTACTGTCGTGGATGTCGCTAATCTGACAAAATACGGACCAGTCCTTGGTCATCGGGTTGTCACCCTCGCACCGCAGGTGCATGGTGGACTCCTTGCGACCGATGAGATGCGTCCAGAACTGGATGCACTTGGGTGGCCTAAATTCGACCTCCTCCATTGCGACTTCTACCCTCTTGCCGATGTATTAGGAGCAGTGGATACCACCCTTGCGAGTTGTCTCGAAAAGACTGACATCGGTGGACCTGCGATGGTGCGATCAGCGGTAAAAGGCGGAGGACGTATCGTCACAACTGACCAAGGTCAATTCCCTGGTGTCATCAGATGGCTTGAGGCAGGTGAGCCTGACAAGAGCGATATCATCAATGTCCTCCGAGGGCGTGCAGAGCAGGCAGTTGCTTTATATTGTACCTTATCAGCAGAAGTGTACTCCACCTACTGTAACCTGAACGCCGGTACCGAATTTGGCCTCTGAGTCAATCGTGCCTGAACATTATACCCACCCCGGGCAACTGGGGTGGGTATTTGCTTGTTTAGATTTCTGCCTTTTATATGAAACTACCACAAGTAGTCTGCTATACTATATCCATGCAATCAATTCGAAATAGCAAAAAATGGCGCATGACAATTATCATTATTCTGATATTGATCGTGCTCTTCTTATATTTTCAATAATTATTAAGTTATAAACCGGTCACTATATATAACACATCAACCATCAACATGGATCTCAATAATTTAGATAAAATCAAAGATACAGTCGCTGACAAAGTAAAAACTGGTTACAAACCAAACACCACCAAGAAAAAAGTATTGCTTGGTATCCTGGCCATACTACTTGCTGCGCTTGGACTTGAAGCCACAAACAATGACTTTGATCTCGGTAAACTACTCGACGGACAATCACTTGCTGACTCAAAAGTGATGCGTGACAAAGAAGGAAATATAGTAACTGACGGATCCGGAAAACCAACCGATGAGTATGACTGCAAAGACTTCAACACGCAACCAGATTCACAGAAATTTTATGATAATGCAGGCGGTGTAACAGGTGACACAAATCGACTTGATGGAAACCGAGATGGTCATCCATGTGAACATCTTCCTGTAGGAGACAAAAAATAATCAAAAACAGTGACGAGAAGGTGATATGTCCATACATCTTACCCATATGGGTATATTGACATGTGTACAATTCTGTGCCAATCTATACTTAGATGAGCCTTACCTTGCTCAACTCGAGCAAGGTTTTGCTTTGCTCGTTCTAAACACAAAACAACTACAGACAACATACCCAGTATGAAGACCGTTCAGATACCGAAATTTAGCCTCCACTCACTGATCTTTGGTGTAGAGATCACACCTGATACGTTTCAGAAAATGGCTCAGGATATCCGAAGATTCTCTCATGTACCAACAGGGGTCGAGTTGGCATTCCACCCTGCTTTACTTGACTCAAAGATCGCCCCTACCCTTGCACAAATCTCCAGAGATACACAAGTGCCTATCACGGCATTATGCATCTTTTTTGACGAGGACGGTCCAGATCCTATTGGACTAGATGACAATCCGCAGCAGGCCATGTACAGATTGCGATCTGCTTCAGAGTTTGCAAGTGTTATTGGATCGATCACCGGTATTACTCCCTTCATTACTGGACCGTGGGCCTACCAAATTGGTAAACCATACCCAAGAACAGAGCAAACTTGGAGAAATGTCTCTCAATTTGTCCACACAGCAGGACATATTCTAAATAAAGATTTTCCTGGGGTGAAACGAGCACTTGAAGTACTCAGGCCCCCTGAAAACTTTGCCATACAAGGCCACCAAAGATTAGCGGACATATTGCTTCATGCAGATGTTAATACAGGGGTACACCTTGATACATTTCATGCCAACTTATGGGGTGATGATGATAACATTCAGGCTCTCCTAGATATGTGTGGACCGAGACTATTTTGGCTCCATGTCTCCGGAAAAGACCGCCGCACCCCAGGTAGTCACGTACACGAAAACACCAACTGGTCTGCCTGGGCACGCGCATTCAATCAAAGCCCAGCAAAGCCAGGCATCTGCTTTGAGGGCTTTGGCCCTACATTTAGATCGAAAGTGCCGGCGATCGGAGATGGATTTCCTAAAGAAGATATTGAACCCGAAGAATCTGTACAGACAGCACTGGAAACACTGACTAGGGCAGGATTTATCCTGGAATAATCGTAGCCCACGTTTGTGTACAATACAAACCCTCCCTACTCACCTAGGGAGGGTTTTTCTTTGATATACTTATTATATATGTTCGAACGTCACAAAAAACATAAGCGCGGCAAAAGAACTTTCTTATTTTTATATGTCAAACACGGATGGGTACTTACCCTTCTCGGAGCTTTGATTTTATTCCTCACCTATCATATCTACTACGGGGCACTCTATACCTATGTAAATGACTTCTTATTTGCACATCCAGATTGGTTTATCACCGTACCCATGCTTTCTCTTTGGCTTCTGATGATTGGCATCATGGTCATATTTTTTGGTCTTCTTATTGCAGCAGAGCATTATATGCATTATAAATTTATCTTAAGTGACTATGCATTCCACCTTAATCGTGGACTGTTCTTCGTACGGGAAACCACAATCCCCTACCAACAAATCAGTAATGTACACATCGCTCGTCCATATCACTATCGCCTGTTTGGAGTTGCACAACTCGATATTGTAACTGCCGCTGACAAAAGTCTTTCCCATGAAGAAAATAAGACAAAACAATTTTTAATTCCCATAATAGATACAAAAGTAGCACGAGGATTATCTGAACAATTGATTGAATATGCATCAAAAATCAGAGAAGGTCACGATCTAGTAGATGAAGAAGATGAAATTATAGATGATGACCCTGAAGATATAGACGAAAATGAAATCCTTGTTTCTCACAAGTCAGTCAAAAAAGATATTCTTAGCCACAAAGATACATTGGACCAGAACACAAAACATGTACCTCATTTGCATGCTGTTAAAACAAGTTTTGATGATATAGGCGAGATAGATGATATTACCGAGCTTGCACATATCGCTGATGATCAGCATATTCACGATGCAAAAAGAGCAGAGCAAGCTCGACTGCACAAAGAAGCACATCGAAGAATCGATGGTATTTCATTTAAATAATTCTTAGGTTATTTTAAGTTCCAGCCGAAAACCTTCAGGTATAGAACCCATAAACAAACCTCGCGCTACTATTTTGCGGTTTTATTTATTTTCCTTTGTTTTGCCCCACTGCCACTTTGGTGTCTCCCCTTTTTTATATGCCAATTCGATAAATGCAAGTGTAATAATACTTAAAGGCAAAATGAACTTGATCATAACTTGTTTAAATGTATCCATCGGCTCAAGCCATGATACAAAAAGTGTAAGCAAGGCGATATATAAAAGTGTCGCAAGCCAGCCTTGCCATGTGCAAGGAATCCAGCCCCATCCATATGTCTTGCGTTTAAACCAGAGATTTTTATTTGATTCCATGTCTATAGTATAAACAAATAAAGCCTTATTTTCCATAGCTGTACCGTCCACTTTGACTTGACTTACACACCAACACTAACACATGCTACACTACCCACTATGTCTACACATCTTTTTTATTTCGTCCGACATGGACAAAGCATCTTAAATGACAAAGGAATCCGCCAGGGTTCCGTTGGTCAATTAAGTGATAAAGGTGTCGAGCAAGCTCATATTACCGGTGAAAGACTCGCTGAAGAGCAGTCTGAACATGGTAAAATACAAAAAATTCTATGCAGCCCTTTTGACCGCACACGCGAGACTGCGGATATTATAAATATGCATCTCAAGGTCAAGAGCCGAATTGAGTACACACCACTTCTTGCCGAGCGCCGAAATCCCACTGAAATTATTGGGCAAAGTGTCGACGATCTTGAAGTACGAAAAATCGTTAACCTCATCGACCATTCATATCACGATGATACATACAGATTTTCAGACGAAGAAAACTTTTCTGATTTACGTGATAGAGCAAGGGATTGCCTTGCCTACCTTGAAACACAAAAATCAAAAAAAATCCTTGTGGTCACTCATGGTATTTTCCTCAAAATGCTCATTGCATATATGTTGTACAGAGACACATTGACCGCAGCAGATTACAATAAATTGAGTTACTTTAATCCTTCAAATAATGCAGGGATAACAGTTTGCGAACTAAAAAAAGGAATCTTCGGCACCATGTTTGGAGCACCAAAAGCTGAAAAAAGATGGAAACTTATTGTATGGGATGACCACATCGATATAAAAGGCAGAAATACCACTATCTAAACGCCCTTCGAAATTCTTTTCGATATAAAGATTATCTAGTAATTACTTCCCTATTCGAAGTAATTTACTGAAAGCCCCAATCACAGATGTTTGTCCTACCTGATTAACATGTCTCTTAAGTGCTTGCAAATATGCACTAGCTTTCACTATAACCACTTGGTCTGATTGCCAATCTACTCTTGTAATTTGTTCTCCGATATATGATGCATTGATTAGAGGAACCTGAACTAACCTCTCACCAGTAGCACTATCTGTCCCTGAATCAAAACTTCCATTTTGATACACCGTCGGATACCAAGAGATGGTATTTAATTTTGTTTTTACTACTAATCTATCTGGTGCATATGCATGTAGGACTTTGAGAGATACAGTGATGTACATATCAACCTCTTCATATTCTTTTAATATATATCTCTCACCAGACTTTTGTAATTGCTTTGCAAGAGTAATTGTTGGGGTTCCAAGGATAACAGCATTTGAGCCTTGTTCTGGATAGATAAAAACTGGTTCAAAAATAATCTGCTCTTGGTATACAGGAAGATAAACATCACCGCCAAAAGCACGAGCTCTCACCGTATATACCGTCTCAACAATACTCATTTTGTCTTCCGTTGAATCACCGATCACACTTGTACCAATCAATTTAGTTTTCTGTTGCAGGAGACGAAGTTCTAGTTTAACCGGATGACTTGTATCCCCTGTATGTATATCAAGTGCTTGCACCTGATTTTGCATCTTATCTTGCGTAGCAGCATTGGCACTAAAAACGTGTGTCGTACACGCAAAGAGTATTATGCAGATCAAAGTACTAAACATCACATATTTTTTCCTAATCTTTTTGATATAAAATGTGATATACACTATCATATTGCATTGAGTATAATATACTATCGTATATTAAGACAGAAATTGAGGAAAAGTTATATGCAACCACAGTATACATTTCAATTTTCAGCTCGAGCATCTATCGATGCTCTACTCATCATGATTGAACGAGCGACAAAGAGTATTGATATTGAGCTATTTTATATATTACCTGACAGTATTGGTCGTCCAGTACTCGATGCTATATTGCAAAAGGCATTGGCAGGTGTCACCGTGCGAATTTTAGTGGACTCCATGGGAAGTCTTTCTCTCGGACAATCTATGTATGTCGATACATTTCGTAAGGCGAAAGTGCATATACGTTTTTTCAACTCTCTTGTACCTTTCGCTAAACACAATAAATCTATCTGGTATTTTCGCAACCATCGCCGAACAATTATCGTGGATCAAGAAGAACTTATGGTGGGAAGTTTCTGTATTGGTGAGCCTGCAATTGATTGGACTGAGATATCCATTATTGTGAAAAATAGCATAGCAGTCACTGAGGCGAGAAAAGTATTTGATACCACTTGGAAAAAAAGTATTCATAGTACATTTCGTATCGGTCACACCAATACAATCTCGACGGACTGCTTTACCTATATAACCCAATCCCCTCTTCAGCGCCGAAGAAACATGTATAAATTATTGATTGAAAAAATAAGGCAGGCTCGTACTGAAATTACCCTTATTGCACCTTATATTGTCCCTGATCGAAGATTTATTCGTGCCTTAAGGGCCGCCAGAAAAAGAAAAGTGTATATCAAGATCATCACTCCAAAGGAAACAGATTGGACTATGGCAGATCATGCGCGTGGGACATATATAGAAGGATTACTTAAAATAGGAATTGAGATATATTTCACACCAACCATGCTTCATGCCAAAACCGCAATCTTTGATCAAGAACAGGCAATAGTAGGCACGCTCAACTTAGACAATGTAAGCCTAAGATACAATTATGAATGCGGAGTACACATCGATGATGTATCTTGTGTTACTGCTCTGCGGATAGGAATACAAGAACATATACTCCCTTCTGCACAAAAACTACACCTCTTTGAATGGCGAAAAAGGGGTATTTGGAAAAAATGTATAGAAACTCTCATCTGGCCATTGAGGAAATTTCTCTAAAACTAACTCATCGTATTGACATTTCTCCTCGACAAATCGTTGCCCTGCTATCTATTTTGTGTTACAGTATGCGCATTATATTCATAAAACTTAATTTAATTTAAAGACTTTGGCTCAATACCCATCTACCCCTTCTGTACGAATCAATCATCAAATCCGTGCAACAGAGCTCCGCGTCATCGGACCTCAAGCTGAAAATTATGGCATCCTGACCCTACAGGAAGCCCTCAACAAAGCCGCAGAAATGGAATTGGACCTTATCGAAATCTCTCCGAAAGCCAACCCTCCGGTTGCAAAAATCACAGATTATGGTAAATTCCAATACGACGAAAACAAAAAGCAGAAGCAAGCTAAGGCACATGCAAAGAACGTTGAAGTAAAGAGTTTACAGGTAAAAATAGGTACAGGAGACCATGATCTTGCCCTCAAGGCTAAAAAAGCTTCAGAGTGGCTTGCAGAAGGTCACCGTATCCGCCTTGACCTCTTCCTCACTGGTAGAACAAAGTATCTCGATGAGAATTTCCTCAGAGAGCGTATGGACAGATTACTTAAGCTCGTGACTACCGATTTTCGAATCGCTGATCCAGCCAAGAAAAGCCCGAAAGGACTTTCTGTCACTATCGAAAAAGCGTAATCTATACACAAGTCATAGCTTCACCTAAAACTCAAGGTAGATAGTCTTACTTTCCCTGCCACATAGGGTCAGTATCACTACCAAAGACACCTTGCTGAAGGCGGGTTGCGATACTCCAGAACAATCGCTTGTACAGCCTTCTATCGTAATCGTCATATTACACATTTATATATTCGTATATATGAAAACAAATAAATCATATACCAAGCGACTCAAGGTAACTCGAAAGGGTAAAATCTTGGCTCGTAAGGCAGGTCAAAACCACTTCAATGCAAAAGAAAGTGGTCAGACAAGACTCGCAAAAGGTCGAACAATGGCTATCAAGCTCAATAACAAGGATAAAGCTCGATTCTTGGCTCAATCGTTCTAGTTTATTTCAAAGCTCGTAAACTTACGCGCGATATAACAAACATTCAATACTATGGTACGTGTAAAAAAAGGTGTTAATGCACTTAAATCAAGACGAAATCTCTTGCGACAAGCAAAAGGGTTTCGAAATGGACGAAAAAATAAAGAAAAATTGGCTTGGGAGCAACTTGTGCATTCATACACAAGCGCATTTGCTCACAGACGAGATAAAAAAGGTGATTTCCGACGACTCTGGAACATCAAAATCAATGCCTCACTTCGCCCTCTTGGTTTCTCATACAGCAAATTCATTGGTGCAATGAAAAAGAAAAACTATGAAGTTGACCGAAAAATTCTTGCAGATCTTGCAGAATTTGCGCCCGCTTCATTTGAACGAGTGGTAAAGCAAGTGATGAACTAAATATTCACACTGGTCTACCCTACTAAAACTAAAACACCTTCCATACGGAAGGTGTTTTAGTTTATTGTTAAAGCACTAAATCCACACTCGCATTATCATCATTGCGATATATACGCAGATGTTTTCTGTCTTGTTTGATCAGCTCAATCAATTTTGCAACAAGTCGTTCGGGATCAGTATCAAAAACAACTTTTTTATTTGGACGATGACTGTATTCAATAATATTTTTAATAATTTCATCTGTTTTCCACTCTCCTTCCCCCATGAGAATACCGAGAGGTTTCTGATCCTCATATGCAATAGCAAATTCGTGAAATGTCCCGATACGCCCGGGTCCAATAATCACACCGTCACAAGAACGTACAAACATAAGATCACGACCATTGTATCCAAATCCGGTATACGTAATCATATCCATATACTCAAGAGGCAGACGATACACCTCGACATGTTCTTTTGCACTTGCTGCAGGAGAAAGACCAATTGAAATACCACACTGTTCTTTACACCCCATCGCTGCCCAATACGGAAAACCAGTTGTGGCACCTGAAACCATAACTGCACCTTGAAGCGCGATTTGTCTCCCTGTTTCTTTTGCAACATCGTAGACATTGTTACCAAGAAAAGCGATATCGGCTGCACCAGAGACGCCGATTTTTGGTACGAGATAATTACGTTTATTTGTATTATGTAAGTTTACTTGTGCACAAACATTTTTTGTTTGTATTAGATTATGATTTGAAGAATTATGTGCGTGTTGCTGTGTCATTAATTAGTATTATAGATGTAAATCACTTATTTTGCCATTTCAATTGTCACCAGTCCTGGCGGATTTTGCCCTTCGAGTACTGCAATAATATTTTGCGCTGCCAAGGTCGCCATCTCGGTACGTGCTAACACCCGAGCAGAAGCTATATGTGGAGTGAGTACGACATTTTCAAGCTTTACTAAGCCTTTAGCAAGTTTTGGTTCAAATTCAAAGACATCGAGACCTGCTCCTGCAATCACTTTTTTCTTAAGCGCGTCTACAAGCGCCACTTCATCGACAACAAGTCCACGTGAAGTATTGATTAAGAAAGCAGACGGCTTCATCATGGCCAATGTCTTAGCATTTATCATATGCTTAGTAGACGGAAGAAGTGGAACATGAAGACTTACAATATCTGCTTTTTGATAAATCTCTTCATTTGTCTCAACGTATACTGCACCAATTTCTCGCTCTAGCTCTTCATTTCTTTTAACATCATGATAGAGGCATGTCATGTTAAAACCCTTTACAAGATGATATGCAGCACGCGCACCAATCCTTCCTGCACCCACGAGGCCTAGCACTTTACCGGACAAATCTGTACCTGTGAGAATCATAGGGTCCCAACCTTTATACTTCCCTTTTCTGAGAAACCTATCGCCTTCAACTAATCTGGTTGATAGTCCAAGAGCTAGAGCTACAGTGTGTTCTGCAATACAATCACTAAAATGCCCTGGGGTATTTGCAATCACAATACGATGAGTCGAGGCATGCACTATATCAATATTATTAAAACCTACTGCATAATTGGAAATTACCTTGATACCCAAGGTGGCACAAAGATCTATCACTTCGGCATCCATCTGATCGGTGAGCAAAGTCAACACTGCATGAGGTCGATGTTTCTTGAGTGCCGAAACAATTTGTTTCTTTGTCGGAGGAACTTTCCATGACCCAACCACCACCTCATACCCTTTCTCTTGTAACATTGAAATTCCGATATCTGGAATCTGTCTTGTGATGAATACTTTATACATAGGTATGTAGTATACCATTTAGGATTCAAGTATCTATACTTATCAGTGCTCTTTTTTTGACTAATTATTTTTTTCGCAATATCACAACCCCATCCCAAGCTGGTATTAAAGAGACATCAAACCATTCTTTCATCTCAGCATCTGTGATTAATTTCTTATTTAATTCTCTAATTGAAACCGATGTCCTATCAGTAGCAGATGTTGCAACTAACCCTGCATTTAACATATTGTCCAATACAATCAATGTGCCCGAGTTTATATGTGGAGCCAATAAATGAATATAATTCTCATAGCCAGCTTTATCTGCATCTATAAAAATAAGATTGAGGGCGCTAACATACTTTTGGTCAAAATCTTGAATGATTTGCTGCGCGTTTCCAGGTATCAATTCTATAAGTGCTTGTACTCCTTCAGCGAGATGAGTTTTCCAAAAACCATGAGCCTCACTCGCCTGTTCTTGTCGCAACTCAATAGTCTTTATCTTCACATCACTCATACCTCTTGATACATGTTCTTGTTTTGTAGAATCATCTGAATCATTTTCACGCACGACACATTTTGCGTGCATATCATATAAAGCTTGAGCTAGCACGGCAGCACTCCATCCACGAAATGTACCAATCTCTAAAATAGATCTTGCGCCAGTAATACGCAC
>JACCDZ010003370.1_pt1 | contig 12703 bp, 22 predicted proteins | sample 7449551 | NCBI WGS metagenome assembly JACCDZ01 (sample SAMN15323452, study PRJNA562643) | freshwater metagenome | isolation source: river surface water | place: USA:Blue River Watershed | collected 2017-08-18
AAAAAAAGAGGGGCTGTTATTTAGCCCCTCTTTAGTCACATTACTTTGAATTCGTAATATTTAAACTTTGTTTTAAGTTTACGTGCTAATCGTTCCGCGTTTGGATAAGTGTATGATCTTTTTAAATCTACTATTTTAAACTCGTGGTCTTCCAATTCCATTTTTACGAGCGGGCGCCAGGATATGTTTTTTAGCGCGCACTCCATCAGTTTTAGACTTCTTGCGATTCCACAAGAATACGGACTATTTTCTCTACGCTGCGTAGGGCACGAATGATCAAAACAAGTATTACCATGGTATTTGCATTTCGTCTTCGGTGGAATCAGCCCATTTAAATCTGGGCCTGTCATTAGCCTTTTCATCCTTTTACGTAGTTATCTTTGATTGTTTCTCTGTATTGAATCCACCCGATCAGATTATTAGATCTACATTCAGCTGTGTCTGCCGGTGTAGCCTGATGTTCTGTTGGACTGGAATGAACTGGTTTACTATTAATTAACTTATCATATATTCTATTTGCTCTTTCTATGGAGCTATCTAGTTCTCTAAACGAAACCTGGGCAACCATTGATACCGATTGGCGGATCTGTTGTTCCACGTCTTTGGATGCATCGAACTCCACATAGGGTAAGTGCCATTCTCCTTTTTGTAGCAACCTTGGTTTGGATTTTGTTGCACAATCTTTCATCTTGATTGCTAGCGTTCTTATTTCCGGTTGTGCGTCTCTATGGTCTCTAAGGGTATAAAAATTGTTCCATTCTGTAGATGTGACTATAGTAACCATCCAGGAGAATGGTTCTAGTATACGGTTAACGTTTTGCTTATGTAGACCAGATAGGTACAATAGATAAGCAAGAACACATACTATTTTGGAGGCGAAAAGCCAGACTAGTTTTGCTAACCATAACTTGAAACCGGTTAGTTCTTCTTTCGCTTTCATACCTGGTTTATTTTTACCCCAATAGTCAAAACTTACTGGGTTGGTCCAGACTTCTTTTAATAGTTTGTTAATTGGTACAGCTCTAGAAGAGCTACCATTTCTACTAAATACCCTATGGGTCATTAATTCGCCGTGAATGTACCTCGGATATACTAGTCGCATGGTAATAATTTCTTTACCATTAGGTGCTTTGCTGTGGGCTATAATTTCTGCTGATGTTGTATTCATGCGAGAGGTTTTTAATCTAAAAATATTTTGTTGTCTAGTGTTTAATATAAAAAACATAGAAAGGGGGCCTAAGCCCCCTTTCTATTGATTATCTATTTTTTACTACCCAGAATATCCGGTGTAGTAAAATGTCTGGCTAGGTAGTTTAATTTGAAACAGGAACTTACTCCTGTCCGTGAGTGTTGTAGCCAATATTCATTTGCATCAGGTACGGAACCTAAGACTGTATAAGTCTGTTCTGGATCCGCGATCAATATTAACTTTTTAACAGTTAACATCTTTTCTGCTGTTAACTTCTTGCTGTTGTTTTTCGTCAGGTTGCGACGGGTCTGGGTTGCTGTAGACATATTTTTAACTGTACTTTAGAGGTTGCGAAAGTTTTCCATAATAATTCTAATACTTTATTCCAATTACCTCCTGCCAATCCGGCGCCGATTTTTGGGACTTGGATAATATCTATTTCATTCTTTTCTGCCCATACTCTAAGGGTAGATAAACACTTTTCTAATAAACCGTAATCTAGTGGTACTGGATTACTCTTAGATCTAACTCCTCTCATGGCGAACATATTACATACAGTAACTTTATCCGCGATTGGAACGATCTGAATTTGTCCTAATAGTAAATCACCTTTTATCATTTTTAATAAACTAAGATATTTACTTTTAGCTAAGGGGTACTTTTCTCCTAGTGGAACTACAAATCCAGCCCCCCATAAACCCAGATCATTAACCACATGTGCGATGACCGTATTCTTACCTTCCGAAACCTTTAAGGCATCGGCGTCTTTGGTTTTTACCATTATGGAATAATCTGATGCCACGTTGGTCGACCTTTATACCAAGAAGTTACTTTCTTGGTTTCTGGGTCGTAGAACCTGTGGCGATACACTTTTCGGTAGATCTCATATTCCACGATAGAGACCGACTGAATTCTGGTTACGGGTCGCCAGTCCGCTGGAGTTAATAGGCGTTTGAGGAATTTCATACTTTGAGTGTTCTAGTTATTTCGGAAATAGGAGCTAAGGCGCCGGTTCCTTCATCTCCGCAGTAGAGTACTTTTCTTACTGGGTCTACAACCTGACAACCTAAGTCCTTCAGGGTTTGTATGTTTCTTTGTACAATCACATTTTCGTACATGTGGGTGTTCATTGCTGGAGCTATTACTAGCTTATTATACCCCATTACTAGAATTGCGGATGTAAGTAGATTATCCGCAAATCCATTAGCTATCTTAGCAATTGTGTTTGCTGTGGCAGGAGCTACGACGATACGGTCCAGCTTGCCTAAATCTACGTGTAATACATTGTCACGTCTTATCATACTCCATTCGTCGGATTCTGAAACTACACTTATTCTTTCGCGGTAAGGACATGCGCTGGAGTAGTACCATGGGTTTAATACCTTTTTAGCTTCTAAAATCTTTTCAGCTGCAGAAGTATAGTAAACAAACAACTGTTCTGGATTTAGATCTGCAAAAATTTGATCTACCAATTTACCATTTAAGGTAGCAGCAATAGATCCCGTAATACCTAATAGTATTTTCATAGTTTATTGCTGTGTTTCTGTATTAACTTTACTAGCTCGTAAGCTCCATGGAATAATACATCACACAGGTTTCCGCTCTCATCTCTGAAATAGAACCTTCTTACTGCGTCTGCTTTTCTTAATGCAGTAAGGTCATTAAAGACTACCGCATCAGAGTATTTTAGAACTTTTTCTACTGCTTCAATAGTCTCTTCTCTTGTAGGGCTTACCATTAGTTTGAAACCCACGATATACGCTTCCTTATTTTCCTCCCTTAGTAACTTGAGTACTTTTTCCGTCTTTTTGAAGGTTATGGTAATTTCGTCTTCTGATTTAATTTTACCTTGAACCTGATCCTTCGGTACAAAATCCGATATCGCTGCTGCTGAGATAATTACACTCGGCATGTGAGATTTATTAATCTCTAACGCCTTGTATAGGTAATCTGAATACCAACTATACTCCTTGCGTATTACTATGGACCCAAGACCTGTAGCGTTACTTACACCCAGAACTTTCCCTTCGTCTTCGCTATGGTATGTAACGGAAGGGGTTTTTGATCCTTTTTCTGCTAACATACATATTACCTCTCCGTGAATATTCTCAGAAAGTGCGTCAGTAATCTCGGCGCCAAATCTTCCTGAGGAGAAATTCCCGATGTGTCTTACATCGTCTACTGGGGCCTTACATCCCCCACTTGTTATGAATATCATAGTTGTGATAGTTTTGTTTCCTCGGATAATTCCGTCTTAAATCTTATCCCACTCGCTACTTCTAGATCGACTTGTATACTTGTTATTATCTGATCTTTAACATGTTGGTCTAAACCGTACACTAAATCACCTAATGTCATTTCAGGTTCTATCGGTAAGGATATACCTTTATCTGGTAGTCTCTGGCATATTCTTGCACTTATGGAATCAAAGTAGTCAAATTTACTGTTCCTTTTAATCGTAGAGGACAGATGTTGATATTCCCAAGGATATGAAGCTAGCGTGGGGTCTTCAAAGTTATGGTTAAATAGCACAAATCTTTGACATGATATGAATTCTGAATTTACATCCGCATAAGTCATCCCACCACGAGGAATTACTAGGAGTTCCGCTCTTGGTTCGTTAATAAAGAATTCAACTGTGCTAGGTGTATTAAGAATGTGTTTATACACATCCGCACCATATACAAAAACTACTGATTCCAAATTAGGAACATACTTACAAATTAAATCAAACTTTTCTTCTGTTTTAGGTTTCTGTGTTATTAACGTAGTAGCTGGTGGTAATAACTGCATACGATTTTCTAAGTCCTTCTGCTCAATATTTGGTTTGAACATGTGTGTCTGAGATATTTCCGCGATTATTGGGTTCCCAGGAATATTATTAGCACAAAACCTGAACACTTCTCGGTGTCCGTTATGCACTGGATTAAATGAACCTGGTATAACTACTAGGTCATTACCTATACCATGTAATACTTGTCTTGGGTGAAGGATCATACCTCTTTTTCTCTGCTGATGAAATATTTTCGCGCTATTGTTACTACATGATAGGAGATATCTTTGTAGGTCAGGTTATGTTCCTGTAGTATAAGTGTTTCTTCCTTGATAATATCATTAGCTAAGTGCTTTATGAAAACCGGAATTTTGCTTAATTCTGGTTTTCCTCCATTTATAGTATCACACGCTAGATCAAACATTTGTTCCAGCCTCCAACTAGGTGTTAATTGTTCTGCTATGCTTAAGGATGTACCTAATTTTTCCATGTCTACCTTATCGGTCTTTTTAATAGGTGAAGCTGAGTGACGGTCGTCCTTGACTTTAAATCTAAATTTAGGGTCTTCGTAACCAGTAGATACACATCTCCATACTACCCCCTCACCTATACCTGATACGCCAAATGAATTGGCTACTGGGCAACAATCCGCGACTGATGTAGTTATTTCTACAAGTTTATTTTGTGAAAGCTGTGGTACTGAAAAATCTACTTCTATATCCCACATAGGATAATCGTATACGTTGTATATTCCTTTTTCGTGGTCGGCAAACTTACGCGTTTCCGCTATCTCCAACCAGGCATCTGTTTCTGGTAGGTAAACGTCAAATACTATTAACCTTTTATCTACCTGTGAAATTCCTACATTTTTCTGAATCCCTTTTCCGGCCCATTCTCCGTAAATAATTACCTCATCTGCGGAAACTAGATTAAAGATAGACCTCAAATCAAATTGAGAAAAATATCTAGCTGCTCCGGCGTTGTCGAAATCTGGGGTAATTATCCGCTCTTTGCTCTGGAACCAAATTGTATTGGTACTTTTTTTACAACACATGGCAAAATTAGTTCCGTGTATTTTAGTAGAACCTACAAATTTTAATGACGGCGGAATTATGTGGGGATTAAATACAGGGTCACCGTTTTCGTCTTTTCCGATATACCTTGCTTTATCTGTGACTTTCTTGATTACGTTCTTGAACTGTTCTATTGAAGGGTATGGATAATGTTGCACTGAGTTATAAGTTAACAAGTTTATCTGTAATAAAATCTCCTAATTCTTGTTCTTGTTCGGCACGTGTTTTGGTTGTGAAAACAATTTGGTACTCGTTAGTAATGCCTACGGTAGAATCAACTAAAATAGCTACGAAAGCTTGATTAATACGATCTTCTCTCTGGCCTTCATAAGCCATCGTAGCTGTTACACCTACCGCAACAATTACTACTTTTTTTTCTGGACCAAATCGTTTTAAATTACGCATGGACGATTCGAGGGCTAGTTCTAATGCTACTGGAGCCGATACGTATTTTTCTGGAGTAGAATCAATGAAGTCATCTACAGACTCTTTAGAGTAAAGCGTAGTGGCATGGCATAGGGCCTCAGAAGCTCTGTTTTCTGCTATAATTCTGTTGACCAGTTCGTGGCCTCCTCCAGCGGTAGCAAAGCTCAAGCTTGCTCCCATTTCTTTCATTTTTGCAATAATTTTATGCATATGTTTTTTCGGGTTGATCTTTGATCGGACAATTGTTATGGGGGATTAACCACCCAGAGTCCAGGTCTTCCGACAAATCTGGTCGTGGACCTTCTTTAAACTTTGGCTGGAGAAAACAACAAGTGTAAGCATCCTGGTATATGTCACTACTGAGTAGAAATGGGCATTGTTTACCATCCTTCTTACATGTAATATCCCCATTGGCTAGGCGTAATACCGGTACTTGGATATGTGCGAACTCTTCATCCATGATTCATGGTGCGTTGTCTTATTTCTTCGAACGACCATTTTTGTAGGATTTCTCCATTTCTGAATACAGGTACCATTATATCATTCATGCCGTGGTACAGTGGGTAATTCTGGTTAATAGTTTTCATACTGTTAGTATCGGTATTTCTCTTGTGTGATTTAATTCCCACTGATATTTTAGATAATGTGTGGGATCCATTATCCTACTTGGTCTTTTTTCGTTTAATTCCCATCCTTCCCATTTTAAATCTGGGGCTGGATTTTTCCAAAGTTCTAAGTGAAGCATATTCACACTATGCCCTGGTAAATCAGGTCTGTGTTTTTCTGGTGGAAGGACTGGGGTTATAAGTCCCAGCAGAGCACCTTCTTGAAGGACATCTCCTACGCGCAGGCAGGTATTGGGTATCAATTCTCCGTATACGGCGATTGCTCCGCTGTTATGTCTTACCATGATTGCTTTTGTTTCTAACCACCATGGATAACCCATAGAAGGACCCGTGAAGTTGTCTATCTTGATTACTACTCCAGATTCCATGGAGTAGACTCTTGTCCCCTCTGTGCAGTATAAGTCTACACCAGTATGTATATCATGTTTTCTTATTGCTCCGAAAGCTCCTGGGTGTTTTCCTATAGGGATTCCTCGGAACCTGGCTGTGTTGATTGGCAGCATACTTTTTGAAATAATGTTTGCATTGTGTCGTCTTCTTGGATTGAAAATCTTTCTTCTGATGTAGAAGATCTGGCTACTTCCATTTTTACAGCGTCAATATAACATGTATGACTTCCGTCGTCACCCTGATACATTTGACTCCATTCTTCTTCGCTAAATTGATTGCGTAGGTCTAGTTGATCTATAGCTAGGTTATCAAAAGCTAAGACAATGTTATCGAAGTCTAATAGGCGTTTGATGTACTTAGTTTTCCATAGTTCAAGTTTGTGCTCTAAATCGGTGGAGTAGAAGCTAGCCCCGTTGCCATATAACTTGTAGCCGAGTAATAAAATTTTTGGTTCTATGTCATTAAATACACACCAGTTAATAATATCAACGCAATCATTTAAAGTGTGCACTCCTAGGATCATGTGGAAAACTACATTACTGTAATCCAACTCTAATGGGAGTTTATCAATATTAAAATTGCTTCTGTATGATATTCCTAAACCTCTAACTGTCTCGTCTTCCTGAAAACGAATTAGGAGATCTTTGTATTTCTTAACGTGCATTATGTTAACAGTTAAGTTACACAAAAATCCGCTGTCTGTCATTCCCAATAGAAATTCTTCCAGATGTGGATGTGCTAGCGGATTTCCACCACCGATGGCTACTTCTGTTCCTGGTTCTTGGCTTTCTTGCCACAACCTGTAAATCTTTTTTAAGTCTGCGTGCTTTCCGTTCTTGTCCGACATCTCGTGACAATAAACGCAGATGTGATCCATATCACAATACTGAGTTATCTTTAAATCTACCGATTCTGGAAATTCTACTTCTTTTGGTTCTGTGTCATCAGAAGTTCTTATTTTTGTCCCATCCTTAAAAATCTCTACGTAGTAGTCTCCATTAACATAGTCCGCTAATCGTTCAGCTGTTGACATCAACGGTATATGTTAGAGTTAGACTGTCCAACGGTTCTGCGTTTAGTGATGACCAATTCATTCTTTCGATTGTTATCGTATTTTTTCTTATGGTTAGTTTATTCACCACCCAGTCGTCGGCTCTACGTGTATGTTCCTCTATGTACTTTCCAGCTAATGCAAAGACTGTATCCTCGACATTATCGTGATCAGCATATGCTGTCTTAACAATCAGTTGGTTTTTTAGTGTCACTACTAGAGGTAAGGCTTTTTCTTCACCTGGATACATCTCGTGATTAGGAGGGTTATACTGATTGTCATTTCCTGTTATCAAACAGTACTTACTAGAAGTTATGAATTTAGTCATTCCTTCTTCCGTATGTAAATAGGTCATGGCTCGGGCGTGTTCCATGCCGTGGTCTACGTAAGTCCAATCCTTTTCCCCTGGAGGAATTAACACCAACCCTAACTTTTTAGATACCGAGTTCCATACTTTACTCAGGGTTTTATTAAGTTCATACTCCTTGGGATAGGCTTTTTTATAATGCTCATCGTTTGCGTCACTAAGAGCTGTATATAAGTACGAGGCTTTAGAATATGTATCTGTATATTTAGCCCATTCCCAGCCAAATTCCCCTTGTTTTATTTCTAGTCCTTTTGTTTCTGTGATAATCTCTTTTCCTGATTTCGCTACTACTATAGAGTGCGTCGATGAGGAATTTGTTTCAAATGCTTTGGGTCTTATTGTTTGCATTTTTTTTGTTGTGGACCAAGTGCTTTTTTAAGTTGAGCTACGCTGTCTTTGGACCAATCGCGCGGTACGGGTCCTGTATATCCTTTTGCTTTTTTTTCTTTATATACTTTTTTAGCTAATTTCAACCTGTCTTCAAAATCAGTTGATATGGGTTTCATGATTAGATGTCCAGAATGTCCCCATTTTTCTTTCTATTATTAATGCGTATCATGGCTTCATTACGCGAAGTCTCGATAAACGTATGCGAAAGTAATTCCGAAACAGAGGAGAGGGGTACGTCTGGTGCGTTTGTTTGGCCTCCTTGTTTCGTTGCCGCCATAACAGAACGAGCGTGATAAATCGCTTGTGTGTTCTGTGTTTGGTTTGAAAATCCTATTTTGGTTAATAGATGTCCTTGTGTCATTAATACTGACTCAAGTCTACCTGATGCTACTGCTGCAGGAACTTCTGATAGCTTATGATCAGGTAATCCGCTAAGGAATAGTAATTCTTCGCCTGAGTGATTATAACCGAATCTTTTTAGGATAGTGCTGACGTCCTCACGCTTAGCATACCCATCATAGAACTCTACCATCCTTGTTTCAGGATAAATCAGATTCTTTATATACGTATAGTCTTTTCTCCGGTCCAACACATTGAAAAACAATTTTTCATATGCAGAAATTGTTTTACCGGAGATGTTCATTACTTCTGCGATCTTTTCGGTGTCTTCGTAATCTTTACACACCAGTAAGGCTTCTATGATCTGGCGGACATTACTCATTTCTGGACTAGCTAGTAGGATAGCTTCCGTTATGTGTTTGTCTGAAAACTTTTGATTTAAGCAATAGAGATATGCTTTAAATATCCAACAGTCTTCATTGATTAGAGCAACAGGATACTCTTTTTTGGCGGCGGCGAATATGGCTGCCGAATGCCATCCAAATGCGGGATTCTTATATGCGTGGACAAACGATCCTAGTTGTTTATCGACTGGAAACCATACCCGACGAGAATCTCCAATTACTACAGCTGGGGGGCTGAATTTTTTATTAGAGAACTCGTCAGGTATTTGTTCGGCTACTTGGTTGATTTTGTCCGCTGTCATTTTTGGCATAATAGCCTAAAATGGTTTAACTGACAATATTATTCAACAACCAGTAATTCATCTTGATCAATACACAGGTCTACTAAGAAACCGTGTACTTCTTTATACTTGTCTGCGTCAATTACTATCTTGGTAAACTCAGTCACTCCATTTTTTACTGGTAGGAATATAAAAATGGCAAATGGTACTTCATCAAACAATACAACCGAGAACTTAAAATTCTTACCTGTCAGTATAATCTTTTCCTGTATCTTAATCCTACTCTGTTCTAATCCAGCCCACATGTGGCAAGGAGGGGCAAGTGGGAGTACATTATATACCTCGTTTCCTAAAATAGCCAGGTCGGTGGTCTCCTTGTTTACTGGGATGGCTAATATCTGGTCAACTTCTTGTTTTGGTATTGTTTTCTGCGGCATGTGTAAAAGGTTTCAAAATATTAAGGCATTCTCGGGCTGGTCTAGCAATTTGCATAAACTTTCTATTGCCTGCTGCTGGTTGTAGTACGTCTACAATACTTTTTAAAGCCATAAGCAGACGTGAGTTTTCCCCTACCAGCTGTCGTATTTTCAGTTTTTGTTTGGTGTGGTCTGATAATACCGCTTCGTCTAGTCCCAATTCTTTTCCAAGTTTTTTTCGCTCCTGTAAGAGAATTCTTAACATAGACCGAATTTTTTCATCCGGTATGGTACCTAGTAGGTCTTCGTCCATTTCGTTTACTCTACAGGTCTATACTTTTTAATGCGTTCTGGTGCTCCTAATGATTCCAGGAAAGTAGCTGCTAGCTTGTAAGCCCAAACCTGCGACTCAATAAAGTTCTGCGCTTTTTCCGGCATGGTGTGTTTCAGTACGTCAAGCCTGGAGGATTCTGCAAATAACAAAGTGCTAGCCGAGATTGGTGTAGAGATTACCTTCACCTCCTGCGGTTCTGTTTTTACCTTACTTTTTTTAGTTTGGTTTCTAGGTTCCTTTTTTTGTTTTTGTTCTAGTTTTTTTACTTCTTTTAATAACTGCATAAGTGGACCTCCTGTGGCCTTATTTAACATCGTTTTAAATTCCTCATTATTCTTGTACATATCACAGGCAATAAGTATAGCTCCTTTTTTATCTTCTTTTTTAGTGGATGGACGAAATATGTGTGCAGGGCGCTTAATGTCATAATTTAAATCAAAAGCATACGGTAGTAGTGGATTTGTAGTAGCTAACTTCGGCCAATCGCTGAACTCGGATATTTCCAGATTTTTTAGTTCTTTTTTATTGTAGCTTTTACTATCTCCTTCAAATGTTCTACCCCAAACCATACTACTAGAGTAACCGTATAGGTCTATCAAAGTTCCGGTTTCTTTTTCTCTATGCAAATTTCCTCCTATTACTATTTCTGAGAATTTCATCTTTTGTTGTTTTTGTGTGCCATTACCATTAGTTTGCACAGTTCTTTGTGGGCCTGCATATTACCCTCTTGTACCCCTCCTTTAAACTGGGGACCAAACTTAATACAATTAACTGACATAAATCTACTAACTTTCATTGCATTAGCAATATGCTGATTAATATCTGGTATCGTATTTCTAAGATCTAGAAACTGCTTGTCTATATTAAGGTCTCTGCATGCCTGGTTTTCGTAAAATGGTATAAGCTCTAGTGCTTTTTCTATTAGCTTATTTTTTTTACTTAAAACTAATAAATTCTTATTTACGGTATTCAGCGTATCACATATTCTTAGTGGTGATAAATCAAGTCCAGGAAAGTATTTAACTAGCTCCTTCGGGTAGTAGACATGTTCGGCCATTTTACCAGAAGCTAATTTTATTTTACTCCAAGTCCCATCTGAGAATATACTTAGATTTGGAAAATCTGGGTGTTTTAGAACTTGTGTGTATCTGTCATAGCCTGACTTGTAGTCCTGTAGTTCAAATCCAAGTAGATTAAGATTATAATTATCTAGATCGCCATTGTCTAAAGCAGTTCCTGAGCCAACTCCATCACCAAATGCGGTTAGTCCTATATTCAAAATTCTGTCGTATACTACTTCATCGATAAATAGAGTCGGTCTATTTTCTAATTGTTCTTTAGTCAAACCAGCCATCAGCGGTCTCTGATCTTCGTCCGGATCTATGTCGCCGTATGTATCTGTGCTCCCTCTTATAAATGGAGAAGCTGCTGGTTCTGAATAATACACATCTAGCTCTTTATGTCTTGGTTTAGTCCATATAGCTACACAGCGGTCTCTAATTGGTACATGCGTAACTGCGCAATACGATTTATGATGTCCCATGTTATTTATAAAGATTTTACCATCTGATTATTAAATCTGTTGGGCCGCGTAATTGGGTCTTATACCCCCTTCTTTCAAATTCCTTCGCTATCAGACTATAAGTTTGAGGGAAACGAGGAGTTGGTCCGCTAGGTAGTTTACATAGATTCACACTATAATGGCCGTGTCCACTTGCTTTTTTAATCAGCTTTTCTACGTTAGAAATAAACTCGTCAACTCTACCAAGTTCTTGTTGTAGGGCAGCCTTACGCGCCTCTTCCATGGTTTCACGTAATTTCTGTGCTTCTGTCAACTCTATGTTAGCGGCTGTTGATTGTGTTGAGGCTGGTGCTTGCGCTTGTTTTGCTTCCTTGGTGCGGAAGACTTTTTTTAGGAATTCTAGCATATTATTTATAAAGATTTTACCATTCTATTTTTATCCACGGAAGCATGCTCTGGGATACGTGCGTTACTTTACATCCTTTTTCTTTTTCTAACCTGGAAATTACCTTATCATAATTTTCGTCCGTTATACTTAGTTCTGGTGGCTCGTCGTTTACACGTATTTCTAGGTAATAATAACCTGCTAAAGCACGTTGCCGGCATGCCTCAATTATGTTGTCTACTACGGCGGTTAGTTCTTTATTTTCTTTCTGAAACAGTTGTAACCTAGCTTGGTAGGTCATATCGTTTAGCTTAGCGGCGGATGAACCTACTGGGGGTACGTAGGCTTTTCTTTCTGCGCTAAAAAAGGCTAATATTTTCTTCCAAATATTGAGTTTTTTCTTTACGGGTGTAGTTGTGTCTTGAACCATACTTTTTCTACGTTTACTCTTTGTTCGGGTCAAATTTAGTTATCGTCGTCATCATAGAAGTCTTTGTTCCAGTTTTCTTTTTGTTCTTTGGTTTGAGGTTCTTGCCATCTTATAAAGAATTTTAAAAAAGTTATTTCTCTGGAGGTTCCGTATCTATACGGAAATCTTTTGGATTTGAAGAACCATGAAAATGTAGAGTCGTCTGCTAACCCTATTGTGTACTTCCCAATGCTCCCGTTTATGTTGTATTTGCAGATCATATCATTCGTATTTCTCGCTGAGAACTTTTAATCTCACTTCTGCTTTT
>JACCDZ011581262.1_pt1 | contig 12703 bp, 7 predicted proteins | sample 7449551 | NCBI WGS metagenome assembly JACCDZ01 (sample SAMN15323452, study PRJNA562643) | freshwater metagenome | isolation source: river surface water | place: USA:Blue River Watershed | collected 2017-08-18
GCCAGTAAGTAAACGCGCCCCACCAGGCGACCGCCAACATCAACATACCCATGCCCACCATAATACGAAAGCCAAAAAACATTGGCGCGACGGGCGGGTGCACATTGGGGAACTCATTAAGACCTTTTATTTCACCCTCCGCATGATGAGTGAGAATCAAGCTGGCCATGTTGGGAATTTCAATCGCGAATTTGTTGCTTTGGGTTTCTTTATCCGGGATCGCAAACAACACTAGCGGTGCACCTTTTTCGGTGTGCCACACGGCTTCAACGGCGGCAATTTTCGCGGGCTGATATTTAAGTGAATTTAAACCGTGCATGTCGCCCAGGAAAATTTGCAGCGGAATTAAAATCGCTGCCGCAATCACTGCCGTTTTTAACGCGAGGCGCGGTGCTGGCTTATGATCGCCTTTTAATAAACGATAGGCTGACAAGCCGGCAATTAAAAATGCCGCAGTCAAGCCGGATGCTATCAACATATGCGCGAGACGATAGGGCATGGAAGGATTAAAAATAATTTCCAGCCAGTCGAGCGGATAGGCTTTGCCATCGCGCATTTCAAACCCTGCGGGTGTTTGCATCCAACTATTGAGCGCAATAATCCAAAACGCGGACATGGTGGTACCGAAAGCGACCAGAAAAGTGGCGATGGTGTGTGTGCGATTAGAGACGCGCTTAATGCCGAACAACATAATCCCTAAAAATGTGGCTTCCAGAAAAAATGCAGTGAGTACTTCGTAACCGAGCAAAGGGCCGGCAATATTACCCACGGTTTCCATATAGCCCGGCCAGTTGGTGCCAAATTGAAAGCTCATGGTGATGCCGCTGACTACGCCCATTGCAAAGGTGAGCGCAAATACCTTTACCCAGAATCGATAAGCGCGCATCCATACATCGTCGCCGTCGCCTTTGTAGCGCAATTTGAAATACACCAGAAACCAGCAGAGGGCGATGGAGATCGACGGAAATAAAATATGAAATGAAATATTGGCAGCGAATTGGATGCGAGAGAGGATAAGTGTGTCTATTACAGCGGGTTCGAGCATGATGTACCTCGATGAAATTAGAAAATCCTTTTGGTGTGGTGATGAATTACTTTGTAGCTGTTTTCGGTGCGTGCTGTGACATGGTCATGTTGGGTTACGGTGCTCGTTGTACTCGCATCTAACCCAACCTACGGTCTCGCTGCTAACCTGCGCGACCCGACCCAACCTACGGTCACTTCGTTGTTTTGTTTGTGCCTAATAAACGGTCTTTCATGTCCAGCACTTTGCCGATGCTGTTGCCGAGCTTGAGTAGTTTGCTCAGTTGGGAGGAGTCCAGACGCTGGATTTCTTGCGTCCAGAGCGTGAGCATTTCAATCAGCTCGTGCATCTCGCGCATGCGTTGTTGGGCGTAAGCCTCGGCATCATTGGCCGGAGTGTCGATCAGCAAATTGCGCAGTGTGGAAAGTGTAGGATCAATCTCGCGTTTGCGGCGTTGTTCAATCAAGGTTTTGGCGATATCCCACACGTCGCCCGGCGCGGAATAAAACTCTTTGCGCTCACCCGGGCGATGCTGGAGTTTTACCAACTCCCAGGACATTAATTCCTTCAATCCCATGCTTACATTCGAGCGGGAAATCCCCAGAGCTTCGGTAATGTCGTCGGCGCACAGCGGTTCCTTGCTCAGCACCAGTAAGGCGTACATCTGGCCCACCGTGCGGTTGATCCCCCAGCGGCTGCCCATTTCGCCAAAGTGGAGGATGCAGGATTGGATCATCGGGGTGAGATTTTCTGGCATTTTGAAATTCCTGAATTTTCAGTATATTCTGAAATTACAGAATGATTTGATCCTGGTCAAGTAAAAGGATGAAAAAAGCGGTGCAGATGAACAGGTGCGATCTGGAGAAAAGCAGGCGTAAATACCTGGTGGGCTGGCTGTATCTGGTGGCGTTGGGTCATGTGCTGGTGGTCATCGCTATGACTATCTGGGGCGGTACTGCTTTATTGGGAGATTATCATTAGCACGTGCTAGCCAGTTTTGGGCTGCCACTACACTATTTTTCCTGAAGAGGACGAAGAGTATGTTTGTTTGAGCAGAGATGCGGCGTTAATTGATTTGATGATCGATAGGATTGAAGAGGAATATAAAACAAAGCTCAATTGATGTTTCTGTACTTGTTATTTTTAATGGAAGCCCGGCAAATTGCCGGGCTTTTTTTTAACTGATTATTTCAAATTCATACAATTGGCGTAGTAACTCACGCTTGCGGGCCAGTCAGAAAATATTCCGATAACGCCTACGTCTTTGGCCAGTACGTCCAGTGCCACCATCATGTCACCATCGTTGTTGATTGCCGGGTTGACGCTTTGATAATACCAGCCGCCGCCATTTTTTAATGGGCCGGAGCGCTCGAATGACCAGGTAATAATTTTCAGGCCGGCTTTTTTCGCGTTGCGCGCGTAGTCAGAGGCAACAATTTTGTTGTCTTTGTCGAGTGCCAATAAAACCCAAATGGGTGGGGCAACAATTTTGAAACCTTGATCGGCGTACATTTGTAATTCGGCCGCTGTTGGCACATCTGCAGGTACGTCGGCATCATCGAGATACACGGCTTGCTTGCCAAATTCCGGCTCATTTTGAATCCAGTAGCGAATGTCTTGAATGTCGAATGATTGTGGCCACACATCGCGCGCTTTTACACCGGCGGCTTTGTATTCATCAATTAATTGCTGGGCGTACATAGCTTGGGTGTAGCCGTTGTAAGGCATGGGTACGCTGGCAGTTTTTAATTCCGGGGTCATTTTTACACCGAGTTTTTTAAACAACTCGATACTTTCTTTGTGCGATAAAAGTGTACCTTTGCTCGCGTACAAATCAGTGCGCCAGTTGGCGGTACCTTTTAAATATTCATCCACGGTAGTGGCTTTAGGATTGAATGCATCCATTTTTCCTTGCAGGGATTTGAATTCCGCAAGAGTGATATCGCTAGTGCAGCAAGTCGCGCTGGCGGCTTTACCGCTCACTGGGTCAAATGGCGAAAAATTCTGGCTGCATTTGCTGGCAAGCGAAGTGGCGAGAATATTGGTGGTGGTGTGCAAATCGCATTGCGAGTGACGGCATACCAACTGCTTGTCTTTGGTGAAGGCAACATCGCACTCTAAAATTCCTGCACCCATTTTGGCGGCGGCTTCATAGGATTCTTTGGTGTGCTCGGGAAATTGCAGCGGAGCACCGCGATGGCCAATAGAGAAGTTGGTTTTTTTAAAAGGGCCGTTCGCGCAACTTTGCAGTTTTTTCTTAAGTGAACTTTCATCCATGTCATTCACTAAATAAAACGGGCGTGGGCCGAGCTGAACACTGGCGCTGTTGTTATCTCCTTTAGCATAACTTTCGCCTCTGTCGCTGTGGGCGGCAGCGGTGAGTGGGATCAGCAAAACCAGCGCGGCACTGGCCAGCAGGTGCAAGGGGTTAAACATGGAAAGCTCCTTCATGAGTGATTTAGTTAAGGGTTCCCGGCAAAACCTATATAAGCATTGTTAAAAATTTTTGCTGTTTTGATGACAGCTTGGAGATAACCCGCGATTTTGTGATTGCTTACGCGCCGCAGCGGTTAGGTAAAGTCCTGCTAACAGGCGGCAAAACCTACCCCTGCGGTCTAAACTCTGGTTCATGAACTGGTTACCTATAAGCTCTGCCGTCAACCGCGCGTGTTTGTTGATCCTATTGCTGCTGCCCTGCGCATTGGCGCGGGGAGATATTCATTTTGAACAGATCCGGCTGGATGATTTGGCGAGCCAAAAGGCCATGAACAATCTGGTGGCTATCGCCCAGGATCGGCAGGGATTTATGTGGTTTGGTGGCGGCGAAGGTCTTTTGCGCTATGACGGTGTGGAACTGAAAAACTATGCCGGACGAGGCGCCGATCGCGACAATATTTGCGGGCGTTTTGTGCAAGCACTGTTGAGCGATAGCCGCGGCGATTTGTGGGTGGGCGCTGAGCAGGCGTTGTGTCGATACGATCCCCAGCGCGATGAATTTGCCCCCTTTACCCGAGCTGAGTTGGGCTCCCATAACAATATCTATGCCTTGCTGGAGGACCGACAGGGCAATTTGTACGTCGGCGACGGTGGCCGATTGATTGTCATTAATCCCGAGCGCACCCAGGTGCGGGAGTTTAAATGGCCTGTCGGGAATTCCCCCGCGCGCATCACCACGATTCGTGCGCTGTTTGAAGATTCAAACGGGCGCATTTGGTTGGGAACAAGCGATGCGGGCCTCGCGCGTTTTGATTTGGAGCGCGGAAAGTTTTATTTCTATCCCCACAGTCGTAGCGACGCGACAGGTAGCGCGGGGCACCGGATTAATGCGATCGGGGAAGATGCAGACGGAAACCTGTGGCTGGGGCAGCATATAGCCGGGCTCGATATCTTTAATCCGCGCACGCGCGAGTTTCAGCATTTGCCACCACTGGACAGCGCAGGTAGCAACACTGTGTGGACCATTCGCCGCGATCAAGCGGGCCACCTCTGGATTGCGGGGGATGGCGGTGGTCTGCTGCGCTACAACCTCAGTAGTAAAATCTGGACGAGCTACCGTCACCATCAGGGCAATCTTCAATCTCTGGTAAGTGATAAAACAGTGGCATTGCTTTTTGATCGCGAAGGCAATTTGTGGATAACCCACTACCCCAGCGGTATCAGTCTCTACCATCGCAGCAGCGACAAGGTCAGCAACTTCCAGCAAACCGGAAATCCAACGGCGCCCGAATTGAACGATAAGGGCGTGCTCAGTTTTATGGAGTTGCCCGATGGGCGCATCTGGGTCGGTACCGAAAAAGGTGTTAACGAGTTTAATCCGGGAAATAGTTTTTTTGCGGACCTCTCGGCGACCGGCTCGCCGCTGGCGCTACCCAGAAAACCTATCACTTCCCTAACGCGCGACTCCTTGGGTAACACCTGGATTGGCACCTGGAGCGACGGCGCTTACCGTCTGGGTGTTGACGGAAAACTCACGCACTTTTTAGCAGACCACCGCCCCGGCAGCCTAAGCGCAAACATTGTCTGGGATATTTTGCCTGGTCCGAATGGCGAGGTCCTGCTGGCGACTCAGGAGGGTGGACTAAATCGCTTCGATCCGGTTACGGGTAGCTTTTTGGTGCTCTTGCCGCAGGGGGCCGGGGCGGGTATTTCCAGTCAGGACATATACAGTTTGTTGCGCGATCGCCAGCAGCGTCTTTGGATAGGGGGAACCAATGGGTTGGATCGTTACGACCCGGCCAGCGAAAGCTACGTTCACTTTGGACGACATGATACGGGTAACCGGCACATGCCCAGCTTGATGGTGCGCAATGTGTTTGAAGACTCTCGCGGGCGCATCTGGATTGCGACCCTCGATGCCGGCGTGTTTATCTGGATCGGTGACCAGGAGCCGTTGATACCTTTGGGACTGGAGCAGGGCATGCCCGATTTGGTGGTCACCGGAATTGCCGAAGACAGCGATGGCAATCTCTGGCTGGGCACTAACCAGGGGTTGGCGCGCGTGAGTCCGAATACTCTCTCGATCATCGCATTCAATAGCAGCCACGGAATTAATGCCGTGACCATTAATCGCGGGGCCATACTGCATGCCAGCAATGGCGAGCTGTATGTGGGTGGTGTGGAAGGTATGAGTCGGTTCGATCCAGCGCGCATGACCAGAGAGGCGGCGAGTTTTCCCGTGCTCCTGACGCGCTTGAAAATTACCAATCGCGAAGTTATTTCTGGCACCCTGGATTCCCCGCTCGCACAGAGTGTAAATTTGATCGAGCAGCTGGAATTGACCTACCAACACAGCATGTTTGCGTTTGAATTTGCGGCGCTCAGTTACCATTTGCCGGCGTTTAACCAATACGCTTACCGCCTGCAAGGGTTCGATAAAGATTGGAATGATATAGGCAGCAAAAATAGTGCGACCTACACCAACATTCCCGCCGGCAGTTATCGCTTCCAGGTAAAAGCGGCAAATAGCAGTGGCCAGTGGAGTGACCAGCAAGTGGATATCGCTCTGCGCATTTTGCCGCCCCCCTGGAAAACGGGGTGGGCCTATGCGGGTTACGTCTTGTTGTTAATAAGCGTATTTTATTTGCTCTATCGGCATCAACGGGAGTTGGCGGCGCTGGAAAAAGAAAAACAATTGAATCACGCCTTGGTGCGTGTCAACGCCATTAAGGATGCCTTTCTTGCCAACACCTCTCACGAATTGCGTACACCGGTTAGCGGTATTGTCGGTTTGGCGTCGGCGTTGGACGAAGAGCTGCAATTGCCACCAGGGGAGGCGCGCAAAAAACTCGAGTTGATTATTTCCAGCGGGCGCCGGCTCAGCCATTTGATTAACGATATTCTTGACTACACCAAAATGGCGGAAGCCAATATTGAATTATTTAAATGCTGGGTGGAATTGCACCCGTTGATTGAAAAAATATTTTCGATTGTTAAACCGCTCGCCGCCAATAAAAATTTACAGTTGATTAATAGCAGTGCACCGGATGAGCGTATCTGGGCTGACCCTAATCGTCTGGAACAAATTTTAATTAATTTGGTAAGCAACAGTATTAAATATTCGGATGAAGGCAGTGTTGCGGTGATTAGCCAGCGTGAAACGAACGCATTGCAATTAATGGTGCAGGACACAGGTATAGGCATAGCACCGGAAGATATGCATAAATTGTTTGTCCCCTTCAGCCAACTGGAGGCATCTGCCAATCGGCGGTCGGGCGGTACCGGGTTGGGCCTGACGGTAACACGCTATTTGGTTGAGCAGCACGGTGGCCAGATTCATGTTGAATCTACGCTGGGCAAAGGATCGCGTTTTATCATGCAATTCCCGTTGGTCTCGCCTGATCCAGAATTGCAACAGGCTGCTAATGCGCTAGCCGCGCCACTGGAACAGGCGCCGGACTTGCGCACGAAAACAATTGTATTTGCCGATGACGATGCGATTAATTGCATGATTTTGTATAAGCAGTTAAAGCACACGGGCGCACAGCTACTGGAAGCAAATAATGGTTTAAAAGCCTGGGAGTTGTTGCAGGATCAGACGCAGGTGGACCTGGTAATTCTGGATTTACAAATGCCACAGCTGGACGGTTTTGAAGTGGCAAAAAACATGCGCGCCAGTGAGCGCTGGCGGAATACGCCGATTATTTTTCTCACCGCGAATATTATTGATCAGGATGTGCAAACTGCCCAAACGCTTGCACCCGCGCGGATTTTATTAAAACCGGTCACCAAACATTTGATGTGGCAACAGCTGTTGGAGTTGGTACCTGTCGCGGACTGACCGCTGGTAAACATAATATTTCATTAAGGATAAGGTTGATGCCTCACCCACTCGTTACATTGGTTTCCCGCTTACTTGACACCACCCATGCCGGCGCTGCCAAACCTTTGGTTGATGAGTTAATTGGGCGCTTGTGTGAAATAACCCAGATGGATTTGCATCCGGATTCTTTTCTGGATGAAGGCGCCAGTATTACTGCGCAAGGCAAAGCTGTATCACCGACTACCGCTGCCCAGTGTGCAGAAGACGTAGAGCGCACGCGGGTATTTATACAGGGCGTCTATGCTGCTCTGCAGAAAAAACTCGCAAACTATTTGTCAACCGGGGTTACAGAAACGACGCAACAACCGCTGCGTGTGCTCTATGCTGGCACCGGGCCTTTTGGTTTATTGCTGGTGCCTTTGTTACCGCTGTTTGTTGGCCAGCCGCTCAAAGTAACCTTGCTGGATATTCACGCTGAATCGCTAGGGCATTTGCAAAAAATACTTAACGAATTGCAATTGCACGATAGTCATTTGCTGGAGTCCATTGTGCAAGCTGATGCTTGCGAATGGCAGGCGCCGCACCATTTTGATCTGATCATTTCCGAGACCATGCGTCAGGGTTTAATTCAGGAGCCGCAGGTTGCTATTTTCAGCCATCTGCAACAATTTCTGACGGTAGATGGTTGGCTAATTCCGCAACAAATTCGGTTGGATTTATGGTTGTCCGATGTGGATAGTCACAACATTAGCCCTTTGCATCTGGGTACCATTTTTCAATTGGATAAACATACGGCGCAGCTAATCGGGGGCGGTGATCAATCGCCATTGCATGGGCATTTAACGGTGCCGCACCATTCGGATGAATTGGAAAATATAAAATTAACCACTGAGATCCGCGTATTTGATGCGTTGGTGTTGCGCGAAAACCAATCGCAATTAACCTTGCCGCTGTTTGAGCGCGATGCGCGCCCGCAAGCGGGCAGTGTGTTGCGTTATGGCTATGAACAGGGAAACTACCCGCGCTTTGTATTTGCCTATGAACGCAGGCCGGATATCGATGAAGTGCAACTGCCGGATTTCTATGAAAAAACAGCGCTTGGCGTATATCACCTGAAACGCTTTTGGCACAAGGCGCAATTGCAACGGCGCGTTAATCGCTCGGCTAAGGCGCGGGCGCAATTGCACGCAATTAAAACAGACGAATGGCAATTGGACCGCATACTATTGGATAAATTGGGGGTGGGATTGGAACCCGCCATTGCGCAGGTTTACCACGCTAATACCTTGGTTGAATTTGAACGCTGGTTAGAGTTCGCGAATGGTGGTGCTATTGATCCACTGATTATTGAGCGAGTGAATACTGCGTTGTTGGCACGTCTGCGTGATGAAATATCGATATTGGCAGATACCCATCATTCACCCTTGAGCAGTGAGCAAGTGGCACATTGGGAAGAGCACGGCTATTTAATTATTCCCGGTGTTTTATCTGCGGAAGAAACGGCGGCGGCGCGCAATGCGATCTGGGACTATCTGCATATTACGCCGGATGATCCTGAATCCTGGTATAAGCCAGCGGGTGAGATGAAAAAGATCATGGTGCAATTATTTGCGCATCCTGCATTGGAGGTTGCGCGACAATCGCCACGCATCCGCGCCATCTTCAATCAACTCTGGCAGCGCGATGATTTGGTTGTTTCTACCGATCGCACGGGATTTAATCCACCGGAGACCAGTCAATGGAAATTTCCCGGGCCGGGTATGCATTGGGATCTGGATTTGTGCCCTCCCATTGCCTTTGGTACCCAGGCATTAATTTATTTAACCGATGTTGCAGCGCACCAGGGGGCGTTTTGCTGCGTGCCGGGGTTCCACAAAAAAATTGATGATTGGCTGGAGCAACAACCAACCGGTATTGATGTGCAGCAACAGGATTGGTCGCAGTGGCCGGTAAAAGCGATCGCGGCTAACGCCGGTGATTTAATTATCTGGCATCAGGCGCTGCCCCATGGCAGCAGCCCGAACCGCGCGGATTTTCCACGCATGGTGCAATACATCAATATGTATGCTCATGCGTAGAAGATAATCATCAAAGCGAATAGGGATCAAACCAGAGCGATTTGTCGTCCACGAGCGTTTTGGGTGGAAGCGTGGGATTTTCCAGGTGAATCAAGGTGCGGTTTTTTAAATTAGATTTCTCGATCGCATCTTTCACGGTTGGATCGTTAAAAAAGTACTCGTCAAAGCTGCCATCGGCAATCGCTGTACGCAGCCCCTGCTCAATTTCATTGGCCAGTTTAGTGTTGGATTTACTTACAAAAAAATAAAACGGATTGGTGTAAGACAGCAGCAAGTTTTGCTCTACATCCAGTGCCAGTTTGGGGTAGCGTTGCATTTCCGACCAGGGTTCATGTACGCCGCGTGGGTAGCCATCAAAGCGATCGCCATCCAGCATATAAAACAGGCCTTCGTATTTAAGTACTTTAACTACATTAAGGTTATTGGCGGTCAGTACATTAGTATCTGCCCAAAAGCGGCCCTGGCCGAGGGAAACGCGCTTTAAATCCTCCAGCGTTTTAATACCATTAAATTTATTTTGGGTACCTTTCTTGATCATCAATACCCTGTAACCCAGAAGCCCGCGGTAAATACAAATCCGTATTGGCTGTAAGCGCTCTTCCAGATCATTGGTAGTCGCATACCAGACCACATCCAACTGGTTCTCCATCAGCATTGTCACCATGCGCTCTTCGCTGGTGTTAGGTACCGCTTCGTCTAATGCGTATTTGTTGGATGATTTGCTCAGGGCTAACATCAGTAGCCCCTTTGCATAGGTTTCTATCGAGTTATTGCCCTGCACCACGCGCAGTTTGGTCTGCGCTTGAGCAGGGCTAATGAACACAGAAAGTAATATTAAGGAACATATCAATGTCAATGAAATTGACTGGGATTTTGCTTTTTTATAATTCATTGGAGCGGCTCGCCGACTAGTCTGCAGTCTCCTAACTCTAGTTGAAAGTACAGATTTTGCACGTCGCATAAATCATCTTTGATCTGCTTAACGGTGGCCAGGTGGGGAAAAAACCACCGCACCCGTTGAGGTTTCCTGTGTGTTATCACTAGAAAAGGTGCGGCGGTAAAAGTGGCTCAGTGCGGGCTCAGGTGTGGCTGAACGACCTGGCTACAATGAGTCATTGGAAGCAAGTGAGCGAGTTGAGCAGCAAAATCACCGCTGGGGAGAAGTGACTCGCCAGTCAAAAAACTCACTTAAACACGTCACAAACCACTGAGAAAGCTATTAATGCCGCCGTCTTGCGGTTAGCGGCCTTGATGGCGAATTCAGTCGTTTGCGTGTTAATAGCCGTGTGGGCAGCCATTAACGGCACCGGTTTGATGTGGGCGAACCGGTGCTTACAGCAACTACCTCTGCCTGATGTTCCTAGTCCTTGGCGGGGGTGGTCTTGCTGTTCAGGGTTACAGGCTTTTCGTAAGTGAAAGGCTGTAATAATTCATCGGGCTTGCCTTTACAGGCTTTGGCCAGTAACTCGCGGCGCTGCGCCAAAAGCAGGCCAATGGCTTCACTGTGCTGTTCATCGATGCCGGGAATATTGTCTTCAATCAATTGCGTGATATTGGCGGCCAGCTCCAGATACTTATCGTGTTCTTCTGCAACTTTTCTATCTTCAAACATACTGCCATCCCGATCACATAGCCAAACGGCGACTACTGCCATTGTGAATTCCTCAAAAGTGTTGTTACTGTTTTTATATACAGTATTTGTTGGCGGTGGGTATGTCAACAAAAAGTTAATTGTCCGGTATCAAAAACTAACGCCTGCGCCCAGTGTGTAACTGCTGTCTTGGGTGGTTCCTGCGTCCATGTGGGTTTCGTTAAAGTCGTATTTGAGCGATAGGTGAATATTGTGCGATAGGTAATAGCGAATACCGCTGCTGGTATTGGCCAAATAATCCACCCAATCAATATTAGGGATTGCCATTTCAACATCGACAAAGGTTTCCAAATGCTCATTGAACCAAAATTGCTGATAATCCAGATTCAGGGCGTAAGCCGAAAAATGCCAGTTTAGCGGGCCCGCCTTCAATCCAAAACGGTTGTAGGTAACGATGACATCAAGTTTGTCTTTGCGCTGGCCCCACAGACGATACCCCGGGCCTATGCCCGTGTTCCAATAGCTGGTTTCCAGCTCTACTCCTTCGATTCGATAGCTGGATGCACTGCGGACGAACCAATGAGAATTGAACAAATAGTCCACCCGGTAATTGGTCTCAAGGGTATCTTCGGTGACACGATTATGCGATTTGTCGCGCTTGGTTTCGGCCTTCAATTCATGGCGCCAGTCGTTGGATTCGAGGTCTAGTTCGGTATAGAAATGCTGTTTTTCTTTTCGCTCGGAGTCATTGTCTATGTCCATCGCCCCTTCGAGCCGGCCGGATTTTTTCCACGTGGAAGAGGGTTTTTCCAAAGCGAGCTTCGTCAGTGGATAAGTAGCGCCAGCGGTAGTTACATGGCCAGCCTTTTCGCTAAATTGAAGCCTCGTCGACTGGGTGTTCGAGTCAATTCTCCAGAATTGTGGTTGATCGGTTTCCAGGCTTTGGACGGCATTGAGGTTAATCGTCAATAAGCCTGCATAAGCCGTTTGAATGGTTAATGACCCTTCAGCCAATGCAGTGATGGATCCGCTTATTTGGTCACCGTTGGTAAGGCGTACCTGGTCTGCAAGCACCGGTGGTGAGAATCCGAAGGTGGTGCTGAGGATCGAAAGGTTGCAGCAAGCGAAAGCTATTGTTCTTTTGTGCACACCAGCTCCTGAGCGTTAAATCCCCAGGTGACTCTGGCTTCACCATGATGCTCCCAAAAGCTTTCATTTTGACCGAGGTATTTGGCGCCGCTGGCGGCTTGCGACAAATACATGAGCGATGATTTATCGCCGCGCTCGGCAATCAAGGTGGGTGGCTCGGTTTGATGGAAAGTGACGAATAATTCATCCGCGGGTGACGCCCCGCATTGATAGCGAAATGGGCCCAGATGGGGCACCAATTGATAGCGGGCTTGAAGCTCTGCAATGCGCAGTTGGTAGGCTTGGTTCACGCAATCTTTCGGTGTCTCGCTTTTCCAGCAGTCGTTGCGCCCTTTAATCCAGCCGCGTTGTTCGGCTTTAAGCAGGGGAGGGTGTTGGTTTTTCGCCTTTTGTTGTGCAGCGTGGTAAATGCCGTGTAGTTTGTTGTCCAGAATCGCCAGATCAGGCGATTCGCAGATCAGCGTTTCTATGGACGATTTTGCCTTGGTGCAATTAAAGCTTGGGGTAGATTTTGTGGTCGGGCGCGGCAAGGAGTAAATCTGCGTGTGGTCACAGGAGCCATCTTTTTCACAATCGTTGATCCCGTCTTTGCCCAGGTCCCA
>JACCDZ010131328.1_pt1 | contig 12699 bp, 9 predicted proteins | sample 7449551 | NCBI WGS metagenome assembly JACCDZ01 (sample SAMN15323452, study PRJNA562643) | freshwater metagenome | isolation source: river surface water | place: USA:Blue River Watershed | collected 2017-08-18
CCATCGTCACCTGGACGCCAGGCAGACTGCTGCTGATCGGCTTTCCACTGGTGCTGGGGCTCAAGCTGCTGCTGGCCTGGAGCCTGGACCTCTACAGCGACGAGATCTTCTACTGGCAGGCGTCGACACGCCCGGCACTGGCCTCCAGCGACCTGCCTTTCATGGCAGAACTGCTGGCCGGAGTTGGCACGGGATTGTTCGGCAACTCGGCCTTCGGCGTACGCACCCTGTTCCTGGTGCTCGGCAGCAGCATCCCCCTTCTGGTCTACTGGCTTGCCAGACCACTTGTTCCCCGGCAGCAGGCGCTGGAGGCGGCAGCTCTCGCCCTGTGTCTGCCCCTGTGCGCCTTCCTGGGACTGCTGGCCGTGCCGGATGTGCCGCTACTGTTCTTCGGCCTGCTGCTGACGGGATGCCTTGAGCGCGCCACACGGCTCGGCACTCTGTCATGGTGGCTTGCCACAGGAGTGGCCGCAGCGCTGGGCATCAGCACGCATTACCGCTTTGCCCCCCTGCTGCTGGCAGCCCTGATCTTCATGTTGGTGTTCAGACAGATGCACAGATACTGGAGGCAGCCTGGTCTCTGGCTGGCGGCAACGATTCTGGCGCTGGGGCTGTATCCCCTTCTGGCGTTCAATCTGGGCAATCAACTGAGCGGCGTGGACTACCATCTGCTGGAACGCCATCCCTGGGAATTCCAGGCTGAGGGCCTGCTCCACATCGTCAAGCAGGCCGGCCTGGTCACACCGCTGCTCTATGCGGCGCTCGTCGCCACGTTGCTGCATCTGCTGCGGGCGGCGCGCGCAGGCGATCATCGACGCGGCCTGTTCGGCATCCTTGCACTGGTCAACCTGAGCCTCTACCTGGTCCTGGCGCCCTGGTCCGACAACACCCGAACCTCTATTCACTGGCCCTTGTCAGGCTACCTGCCACTGCTGGTGTTTCTGCCGGAGACCTTGCGCGAGTTGCATGCCAAGGTGGCTGCACGCCACGGCGAGCGAGTCGCCGGACAACTCTTGAAGACAAGCCTGGGGATGGGATTTGCCGGCACGCTGGTGGCACTCCTGGGCATGGGAACGCAGAGCATGCAGGACCAACTGCGTCCCCTGGTCGGCGAGGGGGTATTGTCCAACAAGATGGCCGGTTGGCGACCGTTTGTCGCCTATACAGAGCAGGTCCTGCAGTCGGAGCACTTCGGACCCGGTGATCTGCTGGTGACAGACAACTACTACACCGGTGCGCAACTGGCGCTAGCGCTCGGCGCTACCCGACGCATCTTCAATGTCGACATGGACAAGTCCATCCGTGACGGCCGCGCGGTGCAGTACGAGATCTGGCGCACGAACGTGACCGGCCTGCGGGAGAACACAGGGCGCAGCGCCCTGTTCATCACCGAAGACAGCACGCTGACCGTTCCTGACAAGCTCGCCGTGCTGGAACGTGTCTGCGGTGACTTCCAGCACCTTGAGTTCCTGAGCCAGTTGTCGCTCTTCGGAGGCGAAAAAGTCTTCAGTTACTATCGGGCAGACACGATCGGCGCAACTCCCACCGGCCTTTGCCCGCTGCCTTCGCTGGGCTGGGTCGATGCCCCTCAGGATGGCGCCCGCGTGTCTGGCAGTCTGACTGTATCGGGCTGGGTCATCAACGAAGGACTGGGCGTCGATCGGGTGGAGGTGGAACTCGATGGTGAGACCATTGGTCTTGCCCAGTACGGACAGCCACGACCGGATGTCGTTGAGGCGTTGTCTGCCGCGGACGACCCCAATGCGCCCATGCTGGGCTATACACTGACTCTGGAGCGCAGCGTCCTGCCGTCAGGCAAGTCACGCTTGCGCATCAAGACAACGGGCAAGACGGGAGAAGTGCAATACTTTGGTGACAGAACGGTGTTTCTGGAGTGAGAACTGCGGAAGGGCTTAGTAGGGATTGAGCACTTCAACCGCGATGCGCCATTCGCCTTCAGGGGTGAAGCGCCAGTAACGCAGATAATTCGCATTGAACTCAGAGCCCTGAGCGCTCATGGTGCCGAAAGTGTAACCAACGTCACCGGATTCAGACAGGAAGTAACCGCCGGGCTCATGCTGGATAGCGGACATCTCCAGACTCTCGTCCAGGTAGGCGCCATAGACCTGCGCACCGGCTTCATTGCCAATCCCCGGCGCCATGCCTGGGACATAGACGCGCTGGTTCTCAAGACCATAACGAAGCATGGCGCGCATGCCTCCACGGAAGTTGATGGAACTGATGAAGCGCTCGTCGGCTTCAACCAGGGAATCGAGGCTGTTGTGTTCGACATCGGCAGTCACTGCCTCGTCGAGCGAGCGCATCGTTTCACTGATATCGGGATCGACGTCCAGACTCAGGACACCGGGCACGCGCACTGTCATGTCGGCCGCCATGCGCCACTGCCCGTCGAACTTGCGCCAGATCGTGACGAAGTGACCGTAGGTTCGGCGGGCATCACTGCCGCTGCCGCTGGTGAATCGGTACGGCCCGCTCGTCAGGCCCAGATCGCCTTCACGCGAGAAGTCAATGTAATTGGCTTTGGATTCGAGGGTCGTTTCACCACGCTGGGCTGGGCCGACCTGTTCGTAGAGATTGCGCGCGTCGACTGGGCCGCGGCGAAAAATGACAGCCCCTTCACTGAATGAATTGAGAAACGCCTGATTGAAGCCCAGTGTTCGTGAGCTTTCAGCCAACCTGACATCAGCTTCCCGCAGACTTTCCCAAATCTGCATGCGCTCGTCTGCCTGTGCAAACAAAGTATCCGGGAAAAGCAATGGGAAGAGAGCCAGCAGCGCAATTTTGGACGATTTCATGGATGCACCATTTTCTTATCGTTCTGTGACTGCTTGTGTCGTGCCGCCAGTATCGCGCATTCTGCAGCCAAGGTATAGCGTGTTGTGTCAAGGATGACTTTGCGCAGTCTCTGGAAGTAACATCACATGTCATTTCCGTCAGGATGTCGGGATTTCTTCCGGATCCCTGTATCGATCAGTACGAAACAACATGAGCAGTGGTTCTTGATGTATCAGGATTTTTACGGCCTTTCCAGCTCGCCTTTCTCCACTACGCCGGATACTCGTTTCTTTCTGGAATTGAACAACGCCAGAGTGCTGTTCAAGGAATTGCTTGCCACCCTGAATGATCCCGACGGCTTCATGCTCGTGCTCGGGAAACCAGGCATGGGCAAGACAATCCTGTGTCGCAAGTTGTTGAATGCCTTGTACTGTCATCGCTCGCGTTACCGAGTCGTCCACCTCGCGCATCCACGGCTGAGCCAGAGGAACTTCCTCAGCGCCATCGCGCTTGAACTCGGACTTGACGAATCCATCCTGGACTCCCTGGAAGACGCTGTGGTGGCGGAATTGCAAAAAAGTGCGGGAAAGGGCTTGATCAACGCCCTGATCATCGATGAAGCGCAGTCGATGCCCGATGAGACGATCGTCGGTCTGCGGCGGCTCGCCGATCACGGTACTCCGTCCGGCAACCTTCTCCGCGTGGTGCTCTTTGCTCAGCCGACGCCACAGAAGAATCTGCGCCCGTCGCGTTCCAGGGTCCTGGCGGATCGCATCACGATGGAACGCAGCCTGGGTCCTCTGCGTGAAGCCGACACCTCGACATACATCAATCTGCGCCTGACACGGGCCGGGTATCAAGGCGCTGGATTGTTCACGCCGCGTTCTATCCAATTGATCGCAGGTGCCAGTCGAGGCATACCGCGCCTGATCAACCTGCTTGCACACAAGGCCCTGCTGCTCGCTGCGCAGGAGGGTGCGAGCAAGGTGAACAAGGACCACGTACGTCAGGCGATCGCACGAACTGAGGCCGCCGAGAAGGATGAGCGACACGCGGCCAAGGACTGGATAGAGAGAATCGCGGGAGGCTGACCCTCTTTGCACTGGGAGCGCCACCGATTGTCACCATGCCACCGTCGGCTATAATCGGCGCCAGTTTCACAGGCCAAACGGACCCGCCTCATGCAGAACAGAATCTGGATCAAGCTCTACGAAGAAGCCACACGACTGGTGGAGACAGAGCCTCTGCTGGCCAGCTATGTCTACGCGTGCATCCTCAATCACAACAGCCTTGGGTCCTCACTCAGTTACTTGCTGGCCAACAAGCTGGCGGATGCGGTGATGCCGGCCATCGCGGTTCGTGAACTTTTCGATGCTGCCTACGCGCAGGCGCCCGAAATGATCGTCAACGCAGTCCACGACATGCAGGCTGTCTATGATCGCGATGCGGCCACCAATTCCTATCTGCCAATCCTGCTCTTTCTGAAGGGCTACCAGTCGATACAAGTCCATCGCCTGGCGCACTTCCTGTGGCAGAACAACCGCCGAGAACTGGCGCTCTTCATGCAAAGCCGCAATTCCGAGGTGTTCGGCGTCGATATTCATCCGGCCTGCGTGATGGGCAAGGGCATCATGTTCGACCACGCGACCGGCATCGTGATCGGCGAGACCACCGTCATCGAAGACGATGTCTCCATCATGCAGTCAGTCACCTTGGGCGGCACAGGCAACGAAACCGGCGACCGTCATCCCAAGATCCGATCCGGCGTGCTGATTTCCACCGGTGCCAAGGTGCTCGGGAACATTGAGATCGGCACGGGCGCCAAGGTCGGCGCAGGGAGTGTGGTTCTGGAAAACGTCCCGCCACACACGACGGTGGTCGGTGTACCAGCGCGCAAGGTGGGCAAGCCTTGTTCAGACCTCCCGTCGCGCACCATGGATCAGAATGTACTGAACGATGAATCCGCCTTGAACGCCTAGCTCAGGATGTAACACGGCTGTCATTCGGCCTGCCGATACTGGAGCCCTTTCTGTTCAAGGACTCCCGGCATGAGTGACAACATCGTTCATCTGAAACCCCTGACTCGAGATGAATCCACCACTGGTGCGGGCGAGTTGCGCTCGCACTTCTTCGATATTCTGCGCCAGGGTCGAGTCAGCGCCCTCTTCCAACCCATAGTCGACTTCAAGAGGCAGCGCATTTTCGGCTACGAATCACTGATTCGCGGCCCGTCTGACAGTCCTCTGCACAGCCCTGTCATGTTGTTCGACCTGGCACGTCGCGAGGAAAGACTGACAGAACTTGACCTGTTGTGTCGCAAGACTGGAATTCTAGGCTTTCAAGAACGCCGACTTGTCGGCAAGCTGTTCCTGAATGCAACTCCTCAGGGATTGATGGAGCCACAGCATCGTTCCGGTCTGACGCTGGAATTCCTGCACAGCCTGGGTCTGACTCCCAAGGATGTGGTCATCGAGATCACTGAACAGTATCCGTTGACCGATTTCACCTTCATGGACCATGCGTTGTCGCACTACCGCGCCATGGGCTTCGAGATCGCGATTGACGATCTGGGCGCGGGCTACTCCGGATTGCGTCGCTGGTCGGAGCTGCGTCCAGAATACGTGAAGATTGATCGCCACTTCATTCAAGGCATCCACGAAGATTCGATCAAGCAGTCGTTTGTGCGCTCGATTGTTGACATCGCCGCTGGGCTGGATTGCCGCGTGATTGCAGAGGGAATCGAAAGCCAGGAGGAAAGTGCCACGCTGGTAGACATGGGTGTTGCCTACGGACAAGGCTACTATTTTTCCAAGCCACAGTCCTCGCCGCCTTACCTTCTTTCGAAGGCACTCTTCAGAACGCCATCCAGAACGCGCAACACGGGCCTGCTGTGGCAAAGCCGAGAGAACATTGCAGACTTGCTGCACAAGGTTCCCTGCCTGCGCGAGCACAACACGCTGGAAGAATCCTATCAATTGTTTGCAGCCGACGATCACCTCACGGCTGTTGCCGTCGTCGATGACCAGAGGAAACCCGTGGGACTGGTGCGACGCAGCAGTCTGTACGCAACCTTCTCGTCTCAGTATGGTCGCGCCTTGCATGGTGCCAAGGCCGTCAAGAACTCCATGGACCGATCATTTGTTCAGGTCGACAAGTTCAGCAAGATCGAAGATGTCAGCAGCCTGGTCACGGACAGCATGAGAACGCAGATCGAGGCTGATTTCATCATTGTCGAAGATGGCTGCTATGCTGGTCTGGGCAAGGTGCTCGGACTGCTGAAGAAAATAACCGACTTGCAGATTCGCAATGCGCGTTACGCGAATCCACTGACCCTGCTCCCCGGCAATGTCCCCATTTTTGAATATCTGGATCAGCTGATAGCCGCACAGGCGGCATTTACCGTGGCATACTGCGACATCGACAATTTCAAGCCCTACAATGATGTCTACGGTTATGCAGAGGGCGACAAGGTCATCAAGTTGATTGCCGAAATTCTTCGCGAGAACATCGATTCGCGAGTCGACTTCGTGGGCCATGTCGGCGGAGACGACTTCATCGTCATCTTCTCCAGCAGCGACTGGATGCAGCGCTGCAGCAATATCCTCGCCGAGTTCGAGCTGCAGATCCCTGACCTGTACAAGCCTGAAGACATACTTCAGGGAGGCATCATGAGTCAGGGACGCGAAGGCGAAGAGCGGTTCTTTCCGATCATGACGCTGTCTATTGGCGTGGTCATTCCCAATGCACGCAACAATATCACGCATGAAGATGTCGCCAATATGGCCAGTCAGGCCAAGCATCATGCCAAGACGATGACTGGCAACAGCCTGTACGTCGAACGTCGAGTGAATTCCTGAGCCGACGTTCGACGCACCCTGGACTTACAAATGCCGCTCGGCGTAAGCAGCCAACGGCGACCTGGGAATCCCCTGCAATTGCAGACTGCCGCCATGCTCGAAACGCTTGAAACGCTCGGTTAGATACGTCAGGCCCGAGCTGGTGGGACTCAGATAGGGAGTGTCAATCTGCGCCAGATTGCCGAGACAGATCACCTTGGACCCATTTCCCGCTCGCGTCACGATCGTCTTTATCTGATGCGGAGTCAGGTTCTGAGACTCGTCGATCAGAATCAGACTTTGCTGAAAGCTGCGCCCCCGAATGTAATTGAGTGATTTGAAAAGAAGTGGCACACGTGAGAGTACGTAGTCAATGCTGCTGGCGCTGTTGTCATCATCCCAATGCAGAGCTTCCAGATTGTCAGTGATTGCGCCAAGCCAGGGCTCCATCTTTTCTTCCTCGGTCCCAGGCAGAAAGCCGATATCCTCATCGAGGCCTTGCGTGCTTCTCGTGGCAATGATGCGACGGTAGAGCTTCTGAGGCACTGTCATTTCAATTGCCGCTGCAAGAGCGAGGATAGTCTTTCCTGAACCGGCCGCTCCTGTCAGATTGACAAGATGGATATCGGGATCGAGCAAGAGATTGAGTGCCATCGCCTGATAGGCATCGCGCGGTTTCAAACCCCAGGTCTCACGCTCCAGCATCTTCACCAGATCCAGATGCCGCAGAACAATCTGCTCCTTGCCGACCTTGAGCACTCGCGCCAGAAACCCTGTCCGGTCGTAAAGAAACTGATTGGGATACACCTCCTGTGCAATCACCTGTCGCGAAATGTGATACAGGGTACCTCCACTGCTGTGTTCCGTACGTACATCTTCCACCTCATCCCAGAAGCTGTGCTTGAATTCGATGTACCCCTTGTTGAGTTGCGCAATGTCCCCGAGCAACTGATCGCTGTGGTAGTCCTCGGACTCGATACCGATACCTCGCGCCTTCAGGCGCATATTGATGTCCTTGGTGACCAGCACCACGCGCCTGCATGGATGACGCTGCTTCAGAGCGGCCACAGCATTGAGAATCTTGTTGTCGTTCAGATGGGTCGGCAGCAGGATGACATTGGCTGGCGTCTCAGCCATGAGAATCGAGAGACTGCCCAACGGACTCAGCCTCTTGCCGCGCTCGATGGGCACTCCCTGCTCGACCTGCTCCGGGGATGCACGCCCCAGCACATTGTCGATCTCCCGGATCGCTTGGCGACAGTCTGCCGCCACCGCAAGCTTTCCGCTCTTGAGCTTGTCGAGTTCTTCAAGCACGGTGATGGGTATGACGACATGATGTTCGTCAAAGTTGCGAATCGCAGCTGGATCGTGGATCAGGACGTTGGTATCGAGGACGTAGAAAATAGGAGCGGAGAGCGAAGGAACGGACGACGGCGGACTTGCAAGCTTTGCTTCACCCATGGATAGACACCTTTCGTGAACAGCGGTTGCTGGAAATCTCTGTCGAAAATAACGCGTCACGTGGTCCGGAATGTGACAGTCAGCTGCTCACTCCCTGACGATGGCCAGACGAAAGCCGATGAAGGGGCGACGCGCACCAGGGTCTGCCGCACCACGGACCGCTGTCCTGATGTTGTTCTCCACATCGTTGAAGGATCCCCCGCGCATCACCCAGAGTGCATCTTCCTGCAAGTTGACAGCGACGTTTTCGGGATCGAACGGATAGGGCAGATACGGGCTGCGCGTCCACTCCCAGACGTTGCCACTCATGTCACTCAGACCATAGGGACACTCAGGGCAAGCGATGCTGCCCACAGGCACCGTACCTGCTGCGCCAAAGTTTGCCCTGTCCTTACGAGCCATATTGCCCCAAGGATAGATTCTCGACTCCGTACCGCGCGCTGCCTTCTCCCACTGCGCTTCATTCGGCAGTGTCAGCCGCCAACCGCTTGTGAGCAGACTACGCAGCTCGGGTGGGGCCTGCTCGGATGACTTCAGCTCAGCTTCCAGCCAGCGAGCGTAAGCCAACGCATCAGTCCACGACACTCCGGAAACAGGATGATTCCCTCCCGCCGCGTTCGACAACTCGACCAGACGGTAATTGGCATCCTCCATGAAAGCGAGAAATTGGTCGATCGTGGTTTCATAGCGCGCGATATAGAATTGAGGCAAATCCACCGTACCCTGCCGACGGGTTTCGGACCAGCGCTCGTTCTCGAACGCCATGGGATCGATGAGTGGATTGCTGCCCATGGGGAACGGACCGGCAGGAATTTCGACAAAGCCAAGCAGTGTTTCGTCTGGCAAATGCCAGAACTGCGCATCAAAGGCAGGACTGGGCGGCGCGGCGGCGACAGAGCTTGAAGGCGCCTGTGCATGGGCGCCCCCCGGCAACATCACACTCGTAGTCAGCACTGCGGCAAAGGCCTTGCTCCGGAAAACGGAGTTTATGCAGGCAAGAGCCACAGGCAATGCTCGCACGCTGCTGAGCGGGTTCATCGGCACACGCCTGAAGAAATATTTCGCACAAGGCTCCCCTGCTGCTCGATCAAAGGACACTGGCCACGGACATCTGGCACGCATGATTCCAGCCGTGCTCACAGGCTCGCTGGTACAGGTCTGTCTCCGGCATCTCCAGGAGGTTCTGCCCGCCCTCACGCAGTAACAGGCGCAGATCGAATGCGCGCGGATCGGAGACCATGGCTCGCTCAGGCTCAAGAAGATTCAGGCAACCAGCCTGAAACCGCAGTTCGCAGGCTCGGGCAAAAAAGCCAAGTGCAAGCTCGGGATCCTGGGCAGCGACGTCACCTTTGATGTAATGCGCGCCGATCTCATTGCAAGCCCATCCGGAATTATCGGCACAGTAATTCGATTCGATGAGCAGCAATCTGTCGCAAGCAGTCGCACGCCCCTCTGCACAGGCCTCAGCCCAAAATGGCACGCTGTCTCCAACGTGCCTGCCATCGGTCTTGCCAATCATCGTCATGGTGGCAAAGAACACGATCCACACTGCCATGTGAGCAAGATTTGCCTTGCGACTGGGAATCACACCGAGGCCGATACGTTCGAGCGACTTGTTGTCCCGCAGACGCTGAACTGAGCGATCAATCCACTGCACACTAAGATTCAGCAGAGGCACGCAGAGCAGCTTGTCGTAGAAAGTCGGAGCGCCGAACGCACTCAGGATGCTGTACAGGGCGAACACGCCAAGTCCATAGAGAATGCCGAACACCAGCTTGCCGGGCGGCGTGCGAGGTGACGTGGACGGATCGGTGACCAGGAGGTGCAGGCCAAGGAAAACCGCGGTTGGAATCTCGGAGTCTAGAAAATAGGGAACACCGGTAATCGCGTAGTAGAGCGCACTCAGCCCGAACAGCACTGCTGCGGCCGAGGCTGCGATCAACGTGATCGAAAAGAAGTACATCACTACCAGCCCGCCAAGGAACAGGTAAGTGTAGATTCCCGGCGCCAGACTGAGCGTGGACGCAATCTGCGGACCCCACGTGATATCTGTGGAGTTGCTTAGAATCAGCGCCAGGGAGAACAATCCCAGCGTGAACGCGGAAGGGTTGAAGATATGCGTGCTCTTGCCATCCCGATTCCAGCGGACGAACTCCTTGCCCATGAAACCTACAGCGATCATCAGAAATTGAAGATAGAACCAGTCATCCCGGAACCACATGAAAAGGTTCGTGCTGAAGATGATCGGGAAAGGCCCGAATCCCAATAGATAGTTGTCGCGACGAGTCCATGCCATGAGGATATCGAAGGCATAAGCGAACAGAAGCTGCGCAAGAAGCAACAGGGCGTGCTCCTGCACGGGTGGCCAATGCCACCCCCAGTAGGTGTAAACCGAGAGATGCACCATTGCCTGGATGTAATGTTGTGGTTTAGGTGCAGTGAGAACGAACGACTTCTTGATCCCGGAAGCGCCAGTCCGGAAAGACATCGCCACAAGCCAGGTGGCCAACACGGCTGTAGCCGCCCAGAACGACCACACCAGGGTTTGATTGCCCTGCACTCGAGGCAGGAAGGACAACAAGAAGAATGCAGTAGTGAACAGCGCCGGCACCGCCAAAAGGCTGCGCCCGGAAATGAGCTTCGATGACTCGGGAGCCGTGGCTGCATTCAAGACGGACGTTCGTTGAGACTTAGGAAAACTCGCGGGATTCTTCTTATCGGAATAAGACTGCATGAACTTTACTCTTCGTGCCATTGCGCCAGATGACTGATCTTAAACCAGCGCATCCCCCAATACAATTTGGGGTAGTTTTAGAAAAATGACCTCCCCCAACTTCTGTGATCATCCCCCCTTTTCGAAGCAGAGGGAGATTTCTTTGGAATATGAATAACGCTCCCGTATCATCGGCGGGTCGGATATTTCGAGGAAAAACCAAGAATCAACTAACAGCAATCCCCCAAATCAGGAAAAACAAATGAAAAAGACAATCATCACAGCAAGCCTTTTGTTGGCTGGTGCCGGAGCATTTCTCTCAGCCTCGGCTCAACAGGATGAGCCTACACCTGAGCAACTCGCAGTCAGTGCCACAGAAACCCGCCAGGGCGTATTCAAACTACTTTCGTACAACATGGGTACGATCAGTGGAATGGCTCGAGGCACTGTTGAATTCGATGCAGCCATCGCCGAACGTAATGCCACCAGAATTGCCATGCTGGCACCGATGATCCCCGAGCTGTTTGCGGCCAGAGACACACGAGCCTTTGCTGTAGAAACAGAGGCGCTACCGCTGATATGGGATTCGATGGATGAATTCAATCAAAAGGCGGTGAATCTTGTGAATGCAGCCAATACTTTTGCCGAAATTGCACGAGCCGGCGACAGAACTGCAACGATCGCTGCAGTTCGAGCTTTCGGCGGAGCCTGCGGCAATTGCCACGAGACATTCCGCGCCGACTAAGCGATAGGTTGCGCAAAGCCCGCGCTGCGCCTGACAAATCAAGTGTCAGCGCGGGCCTTCGAATTTGAAGAATGCAGCCATTGCTTGACGATCTTCGTCGGTAAGAAGGCTCGTGTTATGAGCGATGACCGACTCCATTTCACCGCCGACGTACTCCTCATCTGGCTTCATTCCCAGGAAAAGGAAGAATGCAAAATCATCGGCGCTCCAATCCCGCAATGCATCGAGATTGATAGGGTCTGCATGACTTTCACCAAGAGTTGCGCCGGCAAATTCTAGATCAGCTCGCAAAATACCAAGGAAATTCCGCGGGGTGTGGCACTCACCACAATGGCCGAGATTCCTTGCCAGATAAGCTCCCCGTGCCACGATTGGGTCAGAAAATTCAACTGGCTCGGCTGCCTGGAAGTCTGCGAGAAAATTCCAGCCTGCCATCATCCAGTTTCCAAGCCAGACAGGGAGTTCATGATCTCCTGAATCAAATACGACAGGTTCCTGCGACATCAAGTATGAACCAATATCCAGCACATCCTGGTCACTCAAACCTGCGTACGCCCGAAAGGGAAACGCCGGAAAATAGAAGCCACCGTCAGGACGTCGCCCGTGCTTGATCGCTCGAACGAAGTCATTCGCAGTCCACTTGCCAATACCAGTAGTCACATCAGGAGTGATATTGGGAACACGAAATGTACCGAAATCGGACTCGAGAGACAGTCCACCACTTAGGGAATTCAAATTGTCCACATTGACATGACAACTCACGCATCCCGCTGCGGTGACCAGATACTCACCGCGTTGCAAGGCTGCTGGGTCCTTTGAAAACTCGAAGTTACCCACTGACGGTAGTGGGAAGGAGAAAAGGGTAAACGTAGCAATTATGGCAATCAGCGCAACTAACAGAAATCGTCCCATAAGCCCTTCCTACATGTCCTACAAAGGCAGCATCGCAAAACTGCAATTGAGCAAGTATCACCATGCGCTGAGCAAATCGTATCCCCAAAAAGCACAAAACCCCAAGCAGTAGTTCTGCTTGGGGTTTGTGTATTTAGGAGCCTGACGATGTCCTACTCTCACATGGGGAGACCCCACACTACCATCGGCGCTGAGCACTTTCACTTCTGAGTTCGAGATGGGATCAGGTGGTTCAC
>JACCDZ011141161.1_pt1 | contig 12698 bp, 12 predicted proteins | sample 7449551 | NCBI WGS metagenome assembly JACCDZ01 (sample SAMN15323452, study PRJNA562643) | freshwater metagenome | isolation source: river surface water | place: USA:Blue River Watershed | collected 2017-08-18
CCATCTCGGAAAAATTGACCTCTTAAAATACACTTTTTTGGAAATGATGGCAGGGCGTGTTTTCGTCTTCAAAAAATCATCACTGGATAACCTCAAAATAAAAAAAGCCTAGCAAAAGCTGCTATGAAAAGCTTAGGTGTTGACAATTTTTTAAAAAAAAGTGAATAAAATGAGTTGCCTTTCATTATAAAGCAATGTACCATGAGGCTTCTTTCTTCTGTAAAGAAGAGGTGGTTGGCAAGGGGAGCGTTGTAGTGAGTCGTTTCCTTGCCTAGAGGTAGTCCTTTGGTTGGAATGAATAAGGCAGTCAGGCAATGGGTTTCTGACAACGACTCTGGCGCATGCTATCTTATATCTTGTTATTTTGCAATAGTTCGGTTGATAAATACTTTATCCTGCGTTAGAATTTCCCTCGCGTTTCAATTTTGATGGTTAGGAGATCAGTGCATGAAGAGCGAAATTAATAGTTTAGACGTTAATAAAGTTGATGAGCGTGGGCAAATACTGAGGAACCTCGGTGAGAATCTTAAAGCTTTCATGGAAGACAGAGGTGTTAATAGTGTTGTCTTACATGACAAGCTTGGTATCTCAACAGGGACAGTAAGCAAAATCATTAATGGCAACTGTAATCCAGGCATATTGACGGTGTATGGGATTGTAAATTTTTTGAATATTAAAATTGACGATTTGTTTACGGAGGCTCCCGCTCTTTGTGGCACTGAAGAAAGCCTGGTGGTTTCTAGCGCCAAAGCTTAAGACCAATCCTTGCTGACCTCATTGGTTAAAGTGGTGGCTTATCTGCCCAGGTGTGTTACACAAGGATGTGGATATGGTGGGTTTTTTCCTTTGTTTAGCATCTAAAGCATTTTGCTTCGTAGGCTGGGCAATCCCCTTTGTAAGGAATATAAAAAACCAACAGTTTCTAAGCTCGGTCTAGCTGAAGTACTATAAATCAGATTGTCAGTGATATATAATGAGCGCCAGTTTCTACCTGTGATGTCTTCTGTATATGTTGTTGCATGTGACGGTTTTTATTTGGTTGGTTTTAGGCGTTACTGCGGTTGTGCTTCATGAGCGCTATTTTCACTGTTTTCGCTACAGCTTGATCGTCGCGGCATTCTTTGTTATTTTAAGCGCTATTTTCCCACAATTAATTAGTAAACCGACATTTGAGTTAATGCTATTACCACAACAAACCGTTTTTTTGTTGCAATTAACACCGCTATCGCGCTTTTTTGTCCTGCTGTTGGGTTTGTCACTATTACCTATCTCTGGATTTAGTCAAACGTATTTTCGCCATTTTAGTATTAAGCAACAAAGAGTCATTCATGTTGGCTATGCCTTTTTTGTGCTGGGTATGTTCATGGTGTTTACTGCGGGCAATAGTTTTACTTTTTTATTTGCGTGGGAGCTTATGAGTCTAAGCTCATATATTCTGGTGGTATGTACCAATACGATTAAAATTGCACGTAAAGCAGGCTTGCTATACATAGGGATCGCGCATATTGGCTTTCTATGTATTAGCTGTGCTTTTTTGCTACTCAGTAACCCACATGTTTCACAGATGCTTGCTAACATGGTGTTTATTTTTGCTTTGATAGGTTTTGGCGCTAAGGCAGGGCTTTTCCCGCTGCATGTATGGTTGCCCGAAGCGCATCCCGCCGCGCCTAGCCCCGTTTCAGCGCTAATGAGTGGTGTGATGCTTAAAACCGCTGTGTATGGACTCATGTGTTTTAGTTTTTGCTGGTTACTACCGTGGCAGCAAGCCTGGTGGGGATATGTGCTGATGGGATTTGGCTTAATGAGCATGCTCATGGGTGTCATTCATGCTTTGCTGCAAACAGATATGAAGCGTTTGCTTGCCTATTCATCCATTGAGCATTTGGGGTTTATCCTGTTGAGTCTGGGTTTTGCCATCGTATTCTATCAATATCAGCACTATGTCTTAGCCAATATTTCATTGGTTATTGTGATGTTGCATAGTTTAAGTCATAGCTTATTTAAATCACTGTTGTTTTTGTGTACAGGATCTATTTTGCATGCAACAGGCGAGCGCAATTTAGGAAAATTAGGCGGGCTTATACAGAAAATGCCGTGGGTAAGTGGATGTGCGCTTATTGGATGTCTGGCAATGGCAGGGTTACCTTTATTTAGCGGTTTTATCTCGGAATGGCTTTATTTACAATTGTTTTTCAAATGGCAGATATTTGGTCATTTTAATTTTGCGATACTTTCGATTGTGGTTGTTGCGACCAGTGTGCTGGTATTCGCTTTAGCGGGTGTTGTTGCGGTTAAATTTTTTGGTATTGCTTTTTTGGGGCAGGCAAGGGAGTCAGCACTAGCACATGTCAAACCGATTAGTAAGTTAGAGAAAATGTCACTTTGTTGGCTTGCGCTATGGAGCATTCTAATTGGACTGTTACCCATGCCATTTATTTATGTGATTCAAGCGATTGTCACAACCATATCAGGTAAATTAACACTAGCCTGGCAGGATATTTTTACCATTTCATGGTCTGCACAAACAGCTCAAAGTCATATCACATTGACGCCAATATTGTTACTGGTTGGAGGTGCTGTGCTTTTATTGCCTGTTTTGTGGTTTATTCGTCGGTATGGTACGCGTGTTATTCGCAGAAATATCAGCTGGAGTTGCGGCTTTAATGACATTAACCCTCGAATGCAGGATTCCGCAGAAGGATTTTCTCAGCCATTTAAACAGATTTTTTCCAAACTGATTCAGGTTAGGGTGAAACTGACTGATGGCAAGGGTGGTAAAGCGCACTATACAGCAATAGTGGCAGAGAAAATTTGGTTATTTTTCTATTACCCCTTAATTCAAGTACTTTGGAAGGTTGTTTCTGTCACGCGCTTTATTCAACAGGGAAAAATTTCGGTTTATCTGATGTATGTTGCACTGACCCTTGTCATATTGTTAGTTGTGGTGGTGGGTTTATGATCATGATGGTCGCTATTCTGCAAGGTATGCTGATTATCGCACTTGCCCCATTAGCCGTCGGGTTTTTACACAGATTCAAATGCTGGTTGCAAAATCGCAGCTCACCTTCGGTATTACAGCCTTACTTTGTTTTTTTTAAATTGCTGATTAAAGAGCCCATACTGCCTTTGCATGCTTCATGGATATTTCGATTTGCGCCCTTTATCTCTATTACACTCTTGGCTATGCTCAGTTTCGCGGTACCGTTTTTCTCATATCAAAGTTTACTCTCGACACAGGTTGATATCATTGTATTTGTCGGTGTGTTGGCGTTAGCACGCATAAGTGTGGTGCTTGCCGCAATGGATGTCGGTAGTGCTTTTGGTTCTTTGGGAGCAAGACGCGAGATGTTTATTGCAAGCCTTATAGAACCTGTGCTATTGCTGGTGCTGTTGAATCTGGCTTTAGTTACGCATGGCTTAACTCTGGACCATATTGCGCAGACACTCACTCAAAAAGTAGTACTTTATCCGAGTCTTGCGTTTTCCTTGTGTGCTTTTGTTATGGTGTTTTTGGCTGAAAATGGACGCTTTCCTTTTGATAATCCAAGCACACATCTTGAGCTTACCATGGTGCATGAGGCAATGATATTAGAGTATTCGGGGCGGTATTTGGCAGTGATTGAATGGGCAAATTCATTAAAGCTATTGTTATTTTTACTGGTTTTTATTAATTTATTTTTCCCTTTTGGTTTATCGCAACAAATGACACTGCTATCTGTTTTTATCGGGGTGGTCAGCACTATTGTGAAGCTTGTTTTGCTACTGGGATTTTTGGCGATTTTAGAGACATATCTTGCTAAAGTGCGTATTTTCAGAATCCCTGAATATCTGGGGCTTGCACTCTTTCTTGCCTTTTTGGGTCTTATAGTCACGCAATTAATTGGAGGGTGAAAATGATAGAAGGGTGGTTGCTTTTTCTGATAAGTTCCATGTTATTGTGCAGTACGCTTATGCTCGTTCAATCGCATATTACCAATGTGATTAAGCTTTTGATTATCCAGAATATTTTATTAACCAGCTATCTATTGGTTGAAGCAGTGCACCAGCCTAGTGCCGAAATTTTTATTTCTTTAGCGATTACCTTAATGATTAAAGTCATTATATTACCTTTATTGTTGTGGAAACTCGTAAGGTTCTTGCATCTATCGGGGCGCGTTGAACCTATTTTAAATAAACCCAGTCTATTACTATTGGCAGCTGGCTTGGTGCTACTTGCGCTAATTATCGGACAGCAATTAAGTAGCAGCATGTTACATGATGATTTATCAGGCTTTTCTTTGGGACTCGCTAATGCTTTTGTTGCCGTGCTTTTGATTATTTTTAGACGAAAAACAGTGACGCAAGTCATGGGTTTGCTGGTGCTGGAAAACAGCATTTTTATTCTAGCTGCGGCGATAAGTACAGGATTCCCGTGGCTTATTGAGCTTGGCATGAGTTTTGATATTTTAATGGGGCTTATGATTTTTACCCTGTTCTTAATGCGCATCCAACAGGAGCACGGCTCCCTGGAAGTTAAATTAGTCGAGAAGTTAAAGGAGCGCGCATGAATCCTATTGCGCTGTTGTTATTACCTTACGTAGTTGCATTGATCGTATTGCCACTTGTTAAAAGTAGACACTATGCAGCACTTGCTAATGCCTGTTTCTGCAGCTTCACCTTTTGTTTAAGCCTTTATGGAGCATATGCTGTTTATGTCGATGCTGCGACAGTGTTTTTTTTCCATGACTGGTTTATGTTTGATCGATTAAGTGCGGTATTTATCACCTTAAACAGCTTTATTGGAATGACAACAAGTTTTTATAGTATTGCTTATTTTAGTAATGAAAATAGGGCAGGCTTGCACCCCTTGGTGTATCGTTTTTACTACAGCGCTTGCCAGCTGCTTTTGTTTGGAATGTCAGTGGTGCTTCTTAGCAATAACATCGGCATGATGTGGATCGCCATAGAATTAGCCACTATCTCCAGTATCGCTTTACTGGGGTTAAGGCGAACAGCTGAAAGCCTGGAAGCCGCATGGAAATACTTGATTTTATGCGGAGTTGGTATCGGCTTTGCATTATTGGGAACGGTTATTTTATATTTTGGTGCCTATACACACGGCTTGGGTGAAGAGGGATTATTGTGGACGAATTTAATGACACACATCGATCAAATTCCTATTAAGCTTCTAAGCATTAGCTTTGTGTTTTTATTTGTCGGTTATGGAACCAAAGTTGGACTGGTGCCGCTGCATAACTGGCTACCAGATGCTTATGCTGAGGGCTATCCCATGGTGAATGCCTTATCATCAGGCGCGTTACTGAATGTGGCGTTATTTGCATTACTCAAGTTTAAATTATTATTTTCTCCGACTGAGCTTCATGATTTTCCCTCTTATCTTTTTTTGACTTTTGGTTTTATCAGTCTGTTTTTTGCAAGTTTATCAATGTTTCGTCAGCGTAAGTTAATCCGTTTATTGGCTTATTCTTCCATTGAGCATATGGGCTTAATCAGCATTGCCATTGGCATTGGCAGCAAACTCGCTCTCATGGTGGCTTTGCTGCATATATGGATGCACGCACTCACCAAAGCCATGCTGTTTTTTAGTTCAGGTATGTTAGTGCAACAATTTGCTACGCAAACCTTAACTAAGATTCGCGCTTTATTTTCCAGGTCGCCAGTCTTTGCAGGTTTGTTTTTGTTTGGACTCTGTGCGCTTTTAGGGTTGCCACCGTCAGGGTTATTTGTCAGTGAGCTATTGCTGATTCTGGCAGCGCTGCAAAGTAATATCTTACTGATGTTATTACTCATTGTTGGCCTGGCGCTTGCATTTTTTGCGATAATATTAAAAATTCAACCCCTGTTCTTTGGTCAGTCAAGCGAACTTGAAAGTGGACGAATTAAGGGGCAGCGTTTGGAGTATGGCGTGATCATTTTACATTTGGGTATAGTGGTGATTGCGGGACTCTATGCCCCTTTATTTTTATTTGAACGCATAGCAGTGCATTTAGGTGGTCTATGAAGAATGCCAATAGTTTAGAAATGCTAGACAAAACGGACAAGCAGGTTGTAAACATTGATATTGCAGAGCAAGTTTCATATGCCGAAGCAATTAAATTACAACACGGCGTTTTATTGACACAGTGGGTTGCAGAAGATTTGACTTCAAATACCACACAGTGGTATGTGCTCTATCACTACAAAAACCACACACTTTGTCTCATGTCGACTTTGCGTGGCAGGCGCCCATTCTTAATCGATTTAAGCGAGTTTTTCCCTGTGGCGTCACGCTTGCAGCGCGCGATTCATGATTTGACTAAGATCAAGAGCAAAAAAATGAAAGACAGGCGCCCATGGTTAAATCATGGCTATTTCCCAATTGGGGTGTTAAACCCACACCAGACATCTAAACGCTATGCTAAGAAATCCTATCCTTTTGGCAAAATTTCAGGTGATGGGGTGCATGAGATCCCTGTGGGACCCGTGCATGCGGGTGTTATTGAGCCTGGGCATTTTCGTTTTTCGGTGGTGGGTGAGCATATTATTAAGCTTGAAGAGCGTTTGGGTTATACCCATAAGGGAATACACTCGCTTTTACTCAATAAAAGTATAACCGATGCGACAAAGCTTATTGCCAGAGTCAGTGGAGATAGCACGGTTGCCTACGGCTATGCCTTCGCACTTGCCTGTGAGCAAAGTCTGGGCTTTACACCTGATAGAGCAACACAGTGTATGCGCGCTGTTTTGTTGGAGCGCGAGCGCTTAATTAACCATATTGGTGACATAGGTGCGATTGTCAATGATACGGGGTTTGTGAGTTTGGCAACGCAATTTTCCATGCTCAAAGAAAAGCTTGTGCGTGAAAATGAGAAGCTCACAGGACATCGGTATATGATGGATAGCATTACTGCCTGTCAAGAGCTGCCCTTATGGTCAGAAACTGTGATGGCTAAAATAAAACAGCAGTTGACAATGCTAAGAGCAGACATATTGGAATTAATGCGTATTTGTGAGAGGCATCATGGCTTGCAGGATCGTGTTAAAACCACGGGGATCTTAGATTATGATACGGCTTGTTCATTGGGAGTGATTGGTTTTCTTGCCAAGGCTTCAGGGATTTCCATAGATAGCAGAACAGCTTCAAATATTTACCCTTATAGCGATATTGACTTTATGCCAGTGACAGCAAAAACAGGGGATGTCGGTGCACGTATGCACGTGCGCTTTGAGGAAGCTTTGCAAAGCATTGGCTTGATAGAGCAATTTTTGTTGATGAGCAAAACGTATTCATCCTCAAAAAAGCAGGCACAGGTCGACGCAAATAGAATAGCGATCGCTTGTGTGGAGGGTTGGCGCGGTACGGTAGTGATTGCGTTAAAGTTGCAAGAAGCTAAAGTAATGTGGTGCCATTTTCACGATCCTTCGTGGCAAAATTGGAAGGCTTTAAGCTACGCAGTGATGAATAATATCGTTGCTGATTTCCCTTTGATTAATAAGTCATTTAACTTAAGTTACAGTGCGGTGGATTGCTAAAGATGTGGAAATTAGGCAAAAGAATCATAAAAGCAGGGATGGTCAGCGAAACCCTAAGTTTTTCTGCAGAGGATGTCACTGTTGTAGGTGAGCTTTTACACAAAACCATCACCAGGCACTTTGCTCGAGCTTTGACTATTCGTCTTGTCGATACGGGCTCTTGTAATGCCTGCGAGCTTGAAATTAATGCCATGAATAATCCTTTTTATAATCTTGAACGTTACGGTGTAAGATTTGTTGCCAGTCCAAGGCATGCGGATATGCTATTAGTAACGGGACCTGTAACTAAAAACATGCGTGAAGCTTTAATTAAAACCTATGAAGCCATCCCAGATCCCAAGCTTGTCGTTGCGGTGGGTGATTGTGCACATTGTGGTGGCGTGTTTAAAGATAGTTATGCCATAGAAAATGGCTTACTGGGAATCATTCCTGTCACGACCGTTATTAAGGGTTGCCCTCCAACCCCTGTTCAAATTATCACAGGCATTTTGCAGGCGATAAAGTGCTGTAATTAACTGTTACGCATTTTACCCCGCTTTGAGGCGCGTAGGGATTATAAGCATCGTGCAGCCGCGCAGGAAAGCAAATTAGGGTATCCTCGCATTGCATACGTCACTGCACTTATTCAAATAACGGTTGGCGGCGATTTTGTCAAAGTCCCGATTGACTCATGTGTGGATGGATGTGCCTTTGGCTTATCCACCCTGCCGTAGAAAAATGAGCTAAGATACTGTTATCCATTTCTAAAATTTCACGTCTTTTCAATTGACTTTGTTTATGCGAGCAATTATCATTTGCAAATCAATATTTGATAATTATTATCACTCGCACAAGGAGTACAATATGGAAAACAATAACCAGGCAGTCGCGATAAGAGCAAGGCAATTAGCCAAAAACAAACTCTATGGAGTTTTAGCCACACAATCAGTCGCCATGCCAGGCTATCCGTTTGGTTCATTGATTGCCTATGTTTTTGATAAAGAAGGTAACGCGCTGGTTTATATCAGCAAACTTGCGCAGCATACGCGCAATGTGGCTCAAGATGACAAAGTTTCATTAACCATTATCGAAGATGAAAAAGAGGATATACAGCAGGCAGGACGTGTGACAATTATGGGGCGATTAAATCGTCTTGCACAGGAAGAAGAAGCGGCAACTATTTACACAAAATTTTTCCCAGATTCGGCGGATTATCAGAATAAGATGCACGATTTTCATTTTTATAAGCTGCAGATTGAAAAGGTGCGTTTTATTGGTGGTTTTGGCGACATTAACTGGGTCAGTAAAGAGGATTTTTGTCTACAGCAGATTTTTGATAATGAGGAAATAAGAGCTGCGGTAACGCATATGAATGAAGATCACCAGGAAGCATTAGCACTGTATTGTGATCTTTTCTCAATGGGTGAGCTTAAAGATAAAGCGCTCAAAATGATTTACTTTGATCAAGAAGGAATGTGGTTGCAAAGTACACACAAAAATCACTATATCCCCTTTGATCATACGGTAAACAATCTGTCGATGCTAAGAGCAGTATTAGTAGCCATGAGTAAAAGGGCAAAACAACTCAACGCTGTAAATGAAGAAGTTTTGATCGACAGGGTTGTTTAAGGGTGATGAACGGTTTTCTCGGTCAGTTCGGTTTGGTAAGTTATGCGATGCTTACGCTTGGTTTCATTATTGTAGCGATTTGCATTGAACGGTTTATTACTTTTATAAGTTTGCCTAAATTGAAATTAGGTCTGGTATCAGGCTTAATTTCAGCTGTTGATCACGATGATAAACAAGCGCTTAATTCAACGCTTAATGAGTTAGGTAAATCGGCACGAAAGTACATCTTACCTATCATTGTTGAACCTAAAGATATTGCTGAAAGTGAGCTGTGTTTGCGCATGCGAAAACAACGTCAGCGTATGCAAAGACCACTTGTTTGGCTTAATTTATTTGCGGTAATTTCGCCAATGCTTGGGCTTTTGGGAACCATATGGAGTATGAGTCACTCGTTTTCAGCCCTGGCACAATCGCTAAGTGGCAATGGATTGCAGAATATGATTATGTATCTATCCGAGGCGATGTATACCACAGCATTTGGGATCGTTCTGGCGTTGATCAGTCTTCTCGCGTTCTATTGTTTTCGGCAATATGCTGAACGCTATTTGGCAAATGCCGAGGAAGCCCTGAACCATTTAATGTTGAGTCTGGACAGGCAAACGCTACGTAAAACGCAAGCGGCTAACGAAACCAATATGCTAAGCTTACGTTCTGAGGCTGTTTTATGATTACCAGTTTACATCACTATGATCATTCCAATTTAGAGATTGATGAGCCCAATTTAATTCCACTGCTGGATTTTATGCTGGTGCTTCTGGTTATGTTTGTGCTTTTGGCAGGTCCTATTCAGCACTTATTAAAACTGCCACTACCTGATGTTAAGGGAAGTGCAGTTACAGAAGCCAAGGTTGTTAATACAATTCTCTTCTTAGAGGGGAAAAATAATTACCGTATTAATGGCAGGCATTTCACGACGATTGAAACATTGCAGCAGTATTTGCAGGAGCAAAAATCGCTGGAATTGACTTTAGCCGCAGATAAGAACATACCCTTGCAAACCATGTTGCAGGTATTTGCCATGATGAAAACAATGGGGTTAAAGGCGGCAAATATTCAAGTTAGTTATTAAATTATCATAACTGGAGAGATGAGTTTTGATGAAATTAAAAGCATTAGGCATAGTGATGTTATTGGGCATGACACAATCAATCTATGCAAATACTGAACTTCAAGGAACAACCGAAGATATCGCTGTTGACTTGGGTGAGATTGAAGTATTTGCGATAAAAAAAGCTTTACCTGGTGAGTCTAAGCCACGAAGAAGTGAAATCGATGCCACACCTTACAAAGATAACAGCCTGCCTGATATAGCCGTGGAGAATTCTGCCTCAAGTCTTACTCAATCCACCACAAATGCGTTGAATGAAATGGCAGGTGTGCAAATTACAGGGGGCAATCGTCCAACCTCACAAAGCATTAGCATGAGTGGTTTATCTGCTGATCGTGTGTTTGTTGGGATTGATGGCATCAATAATAATCTTGCCTCTTTTGGCCACAATCAAACGCGCCTGTTGCCTGATCAGGTCCTGTATAAGGCTGTAACAGCAAGTCAAACAGGAAGCAATATTAGCTATGGCAATGGCGATTTAGGCGGTGCAATTAATTTTGAAACGCTAGATCCAAACGACCTGTTAGGTGATGAGGACTTTTGTGGTAAAGTGGGCTTAGGGGGCGCAACAGGTGATTACAGTGGTAATACAAATGCAGCGGTTGCTTTTAAAACGGGAGATCTAAGCTATTTATTTGATACGGTTGGTGGACGTAGTAACAATGTACGTTTAGGTAATGGTCAAACCTTGCCTGATTCAGCAAGCAACAATCTACAGTACTTAGCTAAGGCAGTCTGGGATGTCACAAAAGCACAAACCATAAAGGTATCATTCTTATCAATGCAAAATGTGGGACTTTATCCTGCGACCATTAATAAGGAAATTTCAACAAGAAACCCCAGTTCTAACTTTAATTATTTCCAAACGCAAAGCATGTTGGATTATCGCTTTAATCCCGATAATGTTTATGTCGATGTGCAAGCAAAGCTTTATTATAACGAAAACCACTTCAGTTCTTTTCCAACCAGTAATGGCATGAATTTTGCCCTTACACAAGATGTGCACGCCAATACCACAGGGATAAAGCTTTCAAATGCCACAACGATTTATCAGCAGCACCTGTTTTATGGCACAGACTATAGCTTTATTAATGGCTATGATGGTTACAACAGTAAAACGACTGCTAACTTCCCAACAGCAACTCAAGAGCTTTATAGCACCTATTTACAAGATAGCTGGGATATTACCCCCAGGTTTAATGTGACTGTGGGAGGTCGTTTTAATGGCTATCAGAGTAAGGGGGGTAGTTCAACAAGTGACGGGACGTTTTTTACGAAAGAAGCGAGTGTCAGCTATAAACTCATTGATCCATTAAAGGTTTATATTGGCTATACAGAAGGGTATCGCATTCCTAGTGTGCAGGATTTATATCTAGGCGGTGATCACTCAGGAAATATTCCACTTACCTTTGAACCAAACCCAAATTTAAATCCTGAAACGGGGCACAACAAGACAATTGGATTTGTCTATGCGCAATCTATGGTCAATGCTCAAAAAATAACTTTTGCAGGCAATGTGTTTTTAAATGATATCGATGATTATATTTTAAATAGCAGCCTTGGTTATGATGCCACATTAGGTAAAGTTGTTAATCAAAATATTAATATCCCCAAAGCGCAAACCTATGGCTTTAATTTGTCAGCGGGTTATCAAACCATATGGTTTGATGCTTCAAGCAACTTTACCTATACGCGTGGAACGACTAAGTCGGCATACACTGATGATCGAGGTCAAGGCATCCCAGCAGGCAGTGCTTTACCTATTCCACGCGCAAAGGGAGCAGTTGCACTAGCAGTGCCGATTAAGGGTATTGATAGCACGGTACAAACACGCTTTGATTACGCACTGGCGCAAAACAATGTACCAAATAATACGCCAAGAGTTCCAGGTTATGCGCTTTTAGGGTTGAGTCATCAATGGCAGCCCAGCATTTTTCCCGGGTTTGGTTTAATGGCAGGAGTAGATAATATCTTTGATCAGTACTATCAGGATTATGATGGTAGCACTTTGGTTCCTGCCATGGGTAGAAGCCTTTACTTGCAGTTAAACTACCGATTTTAGGTAAAGCATAAATGCCATTTACCTTATTTAAGTTAATGGCAGCGATCATGGGATCGCTCGTCATTAATGTTTCATTCTGGGCAGTGATAATTTATCAATCAGCAACAACCTGGCAGATTGGTGAGAGTGAGCCAGAGCTCCAAAGCATTGATTCTTTGATGAGCGCGCTCATGCTCACTCAGGAGGTAGGTGGTCCGTCAAGAATTGAACCAACTGAAAAGTTAAAGATGGCAACCGTGGCGGCAGCTAAAAAGCCTAAAACGATTGAAAATAAAGAGATAAACGCCATGTTCAACTTTTTAAATTCCCAACTTCTCAAATTGTATGGCTGAATAACCTTGACTCTTGCATATGACAGCACCAACAGTATGCGCAAGTACCTTTCTGGCAATTCGCTTTGTTAAATGC
>JACCDZ011372169.1_pt1 | contig 12697 bp, 10 predicted proteins | sample 7449551 | NCBI WGS metagenome assembly JACCDZ01 (sample SAMN15323452, study PRJNA562643) | freshwater metagenome | isolation source: river surface water | place: USA:Blue River Watershed | collected 2017-08-18
CCAAATGAAAAAGCGATGCCCAAAATAGCTTGAGGGATTGAGAAAAACCTTTTGGTGAATGGATAAATGATTGCAATCGCCACTGCAGGAACAGACAAAATCTTTGTGTATGTATTGAGTGGCAAAATCAAGATGAAGGCCACAACCGCAAGCAGTGCAGCAACAATCAAGGCTTCTACAGGCTTGATTCTTCCTGCGGTGAGAGGACGATCTTGGGTTCTTGATACGTGCTTATCAAAGTCTCGATCAGCGTAATCATTGATCGCGCAACCGGCGCTTCTCATCAGAAAGCAACCCAAAACAAAAATGATCAGATGGGATGCTTTTGGCTCACCAATCGATGCAATCCACAAACCCCACAAAGTTGGCCACAAGACCAATAAGGTGCCAATTGGTTTATCAAATCGAATCAGCGCTAAATAATCAGACAACCTTGAAGACATTACAAGAAATCCACCCCAGTCATGCCAGATGATTTAATCGCATCCGCTAAAGCGTGCATGGCTTTTGTTCTGGCGTAACTCTTACGCCAAGCCAAGACCACGCGACGCTTAGGAATCGGATTGGCAAAAGGAATATAGCGAATCAAACCATTGCTATTAGCATCATCAGGAATCGATGTGATTGGCATGATGCTGATGCCAATACCACCAGCCACCATCTGCCTGATAGTTTCTAAAGAGGATCCCTCAAAAGTACTGATCTCTCCATCTTTTTGATTTTTTTGCATGTCAGGACAAATATCTAAAACTTGATCTCTGAAGCAATGCCCCTCACCTAACAACAATGTTTTTTGTGACTGCAATTCATTATGCTGAATGATGGACAGGGTTTGCCATGGATGTCCTTGAGGAACCGCCACCATGAAACCCTCTTCATACAGAGGTAAAACTTCAAGACCACTTTGTGGAAATGTATCAGCCATGATCGCAGCATCAATATCACCTTGCTTTAAAAGCTCTAAAAGCTTTGAAGTGAAGTTTTCTTGAAGGTACAAAGGCATCTGCGGTAATGCTTCACGACATTTGGCAATCAACTTTGGCAACAAATATGGGGCAATCGTGTAGATGGTTCCTAGACGCACAGGACCTGAAAGAGGGTCTTGACCATGTTGAGCCAGGTGCTTGATGACCTGAGCATCATCCAATACCTTTTGGGCCTGATGAATGATTGTCTGGCCCAGGGCAGTGATTGCTAACTCAGAACCAGAACGCTCAAAAATCTGAACATTGAGCTCGTCTTCTAATTTTTTAATGGCTACCGATAAGGTCGGTTGAGAAACAAAGCAAGCCTCAGCTGCTCGGCCAAAGTGGCGCTCTCTTGCAACGGCAACGATATATCGAAGTTCTGTGAGTGTCATAGAGAGAGGATATCAAGCTTTTAGGTATTCAGCACGATTACCCAACCAACGCAATAAATGCTCCTGGGCAATTTCGGGATGACTGATGAGGAGTTGTTTGGCTAACTCTTGAGTTTTTTCAATCAACCAAGATTCCTTTTGCAAATCAATGAAGCGCAACATCGCATCGCCTGATTGCTTTGAACCTAGTAATTCGCCCGGTCCGCGCAAGGCCAAGTCTCGCTCAGCAATCACAAAACCATCCTGGGTCTCTTTGAGAGTTTGTAAACGCTCTTTCGCAGCCATTGATAGTTCTGGACCATACAACAAGATGCACACAGACTCTGCGGAGCCACGTCCGACTCGACCTCTTAATTGATGAAGCTGCGAGTAGCCAAACCTTTCTGCGTGCTCAATGATCATCAATGAGGCATTCGGCACATCAACCCCCACTTCAATCACAGTGGTGGCCACCAATACCTGAATCTCTCCTGCTGCAAATGCCTGCATCACAGCATTCTTTTCAGATCCCTTTAAGCGACCATGCACCAAACCAATGCTGACCCCAGGTAAGGCTTCTTGAAGTGCTGCGTGAGTCTCTACCGCTGTTTTTAGCTGCAAGACTTCAGACTCTTCAATCAAAGGGCACACCCAATACACTTGGCGCCCTTTATCTAACTCAGACACCAGCCCCAAGACCAACTCTTGGCGACGTTCATTTTTAACTAATTTGGTGACAATAGGAGTTCTACCAGGTGGCAACTCATTGATGACAGAGACCTCTAAGTCAGCATAAAAAGTCATCGCCAGTGTTCTTGGTATCGGTGTTGCAGACATCATCAACTGATGACAATCAACTTCAACATCATCAATCTTTTGCTGTAAACGCAAACGCTGCTTGACTCCAAATCGATGTTGCTCATCAATCACCGCAAACCCTAATCTTGCAAACTCAACACCTTCTTGAATCAAGGCATGAGTTCCAATCACCAACTGAGCCTCGCCATTACAAATCAATTCTTGAGCTTCTCGCTTTTCTTTGGCTTTCAGAGAACCGGTCAACCAAGTGATCTTCACACCCAAAGGCTCAAGCCAATTTTTTAATTTACGGTAATGTTGTTCTGCCAATATTTCTGTTGGCGCCATGATCGCTGCTTGATAGCCATGATCAATGCAATGCAAAGCGGCCAAAGTGGCAACCACTGTTTTGCCACTGCCAACGTCTCCTTGCAAAAGCCTGTTCATCGGATACGGTTCGCCCAAGTCTTTCAAAATATCAAGCCAAGATTGCTGCTGAGCATTGGTTAACTCGAAAGGCAGTTGCTTTAAAAATTTCTCAAGCACGCCACCCTTGATCGCCTTCTCACTCATGCGCACAGCTTGACGGGCCAATCGCTTTTCACGAGCCTGCAAAAGAGATAACTGCTGAGCGAGCAACTCCTCTATCTGAACCCGCCTCCAAGCAGGATGATGGCGATCCTGAATCGCTGCTAAGTCATCAGACTTTCCTGGCTGGTGCAAGGTGTTCAGAGCGCTCCACAAACTTGGAATATCCAAACCGACAAAAGTACTTGCCATGACTTCTTTGGGCAAAAGATCTTTTAAATGTGACTGCAGTTCATCATCTTTAAAGGCCTTGCTGATGGCTTGGCGAATCACATGCTGACCAACGCCTGCCACGGTTGAATAAACCGGCGTCAAAGTAGTTGGTAAAGAAGCATCAGGGCTAACCGCTTTAACCCCCGGGTGAACCATCTCAGGGCCATAGAAGCCATCTCTGATTTCACCCCGAACCCTTAAGTTAACCCCCACAGCCATTTGCTTTTGCTGGCTGGGGTAAAAGTTCAGCCACCTCAGGAACAATTCATCCCCATGCTCATCCCTGATCACCACCAATAATTGCCTTCTGGGACGGAACAAAACCTCCTGCTTGATCACTACCCCCTGGACCTGAAAGGTCAATCCGCCAAAAGTACCAATAGCCTGGGCAATGGTTGATAATTTGGTTTCGTCCTCATAACGAATAGGTAGATGTAAAACGCAGTCCAAGCTGGAATGCAATCCTAGCTTTTCTAGTGAGGGTGAACTGGCTTTTTTGGTCATTTTAAATACTTAATACTTCCATGGTACTGCGATGCGTCTTTCGGACTTTAATTACAACTTACCACCTGAATTAATTGCTCAACATCCGCTGCCCAATCGAGCTGCCAGCAGATTGCTTGTTTTAGAAAATCAAGGTTCTGATGTTTTGATTAAAGATCATCAATTCACTGATTTAATTGATTTACTGAATCCGAATGACTTACTAGTCTTCAATGATACAAAAGTTATCCCTGCGCGTTTATTTGGTAAAAAAGAATCTGGTGGAGCCGTTGAAGTGTTTCTTGAAAGAATCACCGGTGAAAAATCAGCGATTGCGCAAATCAGAGCCTCAAAGTCGCCAAAACCAGGCAATAAAATATTCCTTGGGAGTGATGAGCAATCACTCTATATAGAAGTCATCAAACGTCACGAAGATTCAGACAATCGATTTTTTGAAATCGAGTTCTCATCACCCTGCCTTGATGTTCTCGATCAATATGGAGAAATCCCACTACCTCCATACATCACTCACGAAGCTGATGAGACTGATTCAGAACGCTATCAAACCGTCGTAGCAAAAAATCCTGGCGCAGTTGCTGCCCCAACCGCAGGCCTTCACTTTGATCAAGCAACTTTAGACAAAGTCATGGCCAAGGGCATCAAGTACACCACTCTCACTCTGCACGTAGGTGCTGGAACATTCACACCTGTTAGAACCGAAGATTTGTCTGAACACAAAATGCACAGTGAGTGGTTCTCGATTCCAGCCGAAACACAAGAGCTCATCAAGCAAACCAAGTTGGCTGGTGGAAGAGTGATTGCCGTAGGCACCACCAGCCTCAGAGCTCTTGAGTCATCAGCAGCATTTGGCATCCAAGAGGGTGAAACCAAATTGTTCATCACGCCTGGATATGAGTTCAAGGTGATTGATCAATTGATCACCAACTTTCACTTACCCTGCTCAACCTTGCTCATGTTAGTCAGCGCTTTTGCTGGGGTAGAGCCCATCAGAAAAGCTTATGATCATGCTATTCAACAACAATATCGCTTCTTCAGCTATGGCGATGCCATGCTACTCACACGTCAATGACCTCATTTAATTTCAAACTTCTCAAAAAAGATTCACGAACGCACGCACGCCGAGGCGAGCTCAACCTCACCCATGGCAAAGTTCAAACCCCAATTTTTATGCCGGTCGGCACCTACGGTACCGTCAAAGGAATGACTCCTCGAGACCTTGAGGAAGCAGCTGCGCAAATCGTTCTTGGTAATACCTTCCATTTATGGCTAAGACCTGGTCTTGACGTGATCGGCAAGCATCAAGGCTTGCATGATTTCATGGGCTGGAAAAAGCCGATTCTGACAGATTCTGGCGGCTTTCAGGTATTCAGCTTAGGCGCTTTGAGAAAAATCACCGAAGAAGGAGTTGCCTTTGCTTCGCCGGTGAACGGGGATAAGTTATTCATGTCTCCTGAAATATCGATGGATATTCAAGCGGTGTTAAACAGTGACATCGCGATGCAATTTGATGAGTGCACACCTTACGAAACAAATGGCATCCCCACCGATGAAAAAACCGCGAAGAATTCATTAGAGCTTTCTTTGAGATGGGGTGAGCGCTCTATCCGCAGATTCAGAGAACTTAATACTGGTAATGCTTTATTCGGAATCGTACAAGGCGGAATGTTTGAGCACCTTAGAGACGTTTCTTTGGACGGGGTTGCCAATCAAGATTTTGACGGTATTGCCATTGGCGGCCTATCAGTGGGAGAGCCAAAGCCGGATTTTGAAAGAATTCTCAGCCATATTGGGCCGAAGCTACCTGAAAACAAACCTCATTATTTGATGGGCGTTGGCACTCCTGAAGATTTGGTTCTGGGCGTGAGTCAAGGCATCGATATGTTTGATTGTGTGATGCCCACAAGAAACGCAAGAAATGGCTGGCTGTTCACCCGATTTGGCGACTTAAAGCTCAGAAATGCAGCCTTCAAAGATGACACCCGCCCATTGGATGCAAGCTGTAGTTGCTACACCTGCCGGAACTTTTCAAGAGCCTATTTGCACCATTTGCAAAAAACCAACGAGATCCTTGGGGCGCAGCTCAACACAATTCACAACATTCACTATTACATCAATCTAATGAGCGAAATTAGACAGTCATTGGATGAGGACCTATTCCCTGAATTTATTGAGGAATTTCATAAAAACAGAGCTTTAGGTGTCCTTGAGACTACAGGGTAAAATCAGACTTTCTACTTGGAGGAAATAAGATGTTGATTAGTAACGCATATGCACAGACAGCCGGAGCAGAATCTGGTGGATTGATGGGTTTTTTACCGTTGATATTGATGTTTGTCGTTTTGTACTTTGTGATGATTCGTCCACAAATGAAACGCCAAAAAGAAGTTAGAAACATGCTTGAAGCATTAGCTGTTGGTGATGAAGTTGTGACTGTTGGCGGTCTCATGGGTAAAGTAACTACCCTAAAAGATCCGTATGTAACAGTTGAACTATTGCCAGGAACAGAAGTAAAGATGCAAAAAAATGCAATTACAGCTGTTATGCCAAAAGGCACGCTCAAAGAAATCTAAGAAAGCTCTAGCATGAACCGTTACCCGCTGTGGAAATACCTCGTCATCGTTGTAGCGCTCCTTATTGGAGCTCTATACACTCTTCCTAACTTTTTCGGAGAGGCCCCGGCAGTTCAAATCTCAGCGGGTAAAGTCACTGTAAAGATTGACGGCAATATGCAAGAGCGCGTTGCCGAAATTTTAAAAGGTGCGCAAATTGAACCGAAAGGCATTCAATTTGAACGCATTGGTTCAAACGGCACGATCAAGGTTCGCCTTAGTAACACTGACACCCAATTAAAGGCCAAGGATGTATTACAAAAATCCTTGAACCCAGACAGCAATGATCAAAGTTATGTCATTGCGCTGAATCTGATCTCGAATACACCAGCATGGCTCACCTCTATGGGCGCTATGCCAATGTACCTAGGACTTGATTTAAGGGGTGGCGTTCACTTCCTTTTACAAGTGGATATGAAAGGCGCCCTACAAAAGAAATTGGAGAGCTTGAGTACCGATACTCGCTCACAGCTTCGTGAAAAAGGTTTGCGGCACTCAGGCATAGAGCGTCAGGGAGACACAATTACTGTTAGATTCCCTAACCAAGAAGATGCGACAAGCGCCAGAGCCTTACTAAACACCAATCTACAAAGTCTTGACTTCACTGTTGAGAAGTCTGCTGATGGATTCAAATTAGTGGGGAAATTCAAAGACTCTGCAATCAAAGAAGTTCAAGAAAACGCTGTTAAACAAAACATCACCACACTTCATAATCGTGTGAACGAATTAGGCGTAGCAGAACCAGTCATTCAACAGCAAGGTCTAGACAGGATCATTGTCCAATTGCCAGGCGTTCAAGACACAGCCAGAGCAAAAGACATCATCGGACGTACAGCAACGCTTGAGTCTCGCTTAGCGGACCCAGTGAAGACATATTTACTTTCTGGCGAACTACCTCCTCCCGGCTCAGATGTTTTCAAGATGGGTGATGGCCGTCAGGTTGTCTTTAAGAAGTCAGTGATTTTTAGTGGTGACCGAATCACCAGCGCCTCAGCTGGCTTTGATTCAAATCAGCGCCCAGCTGTGAACATTACTTTGGACTCTGCTGGTGGCCGCGTGATGCAAGAAATCACCCGCGAGAACATTGGTAAACCAATGGGCATGATTCTTTTTGAAAAAGGTCGCGGTGAAGTATTAACAGTTGCGACGATTCAAAGCGAGTTTGGCTCTAAGTTTCAAATAACTGGTCAGCCAAGCACTGACAGTGCCAATGATCTAGCCCTATTGCTACGCGCAGGCTCATTGGCTGCCCCAATGGAAATCATTGAAGAAAGAACCATTGGCCCTAGCTTGGGTGCTGAAAACATCTCGATGGGCTTTAATTCAGTGATTTACGGATTCGTCGCAATCGCCATCTTCATGGTTGCGTATTACATGTTGTTTGGAGTGTTTTCCGTCATCGCTTTATCGGTCAACCTATTCTTATTGGTAGCAATACTTTCAATGCTGCAAGCCACCTTGACTCTTCCAGGTATTGCTGCGATGGCTCTTGCTCTAGGTATGGCGATTGACTCAAACGTGCTCATCAATGAACGTATTCGTGAAGAGTTGCGTGCCGGAGCCACACCACAAGCTGCGATTGCAACGGGCTTTGAAAAAGCTTGGGGCACCATTCTTGACTCAAACATCACCACCTTGATTGCTGGTATTGCCCTATTGGCATTTGGCTCTGGCCCAGTGAGAGGTTTTGCTGTTGTGCACAGCTTGGGCATCTTAACGTCGATGTTCTCTGCGGTATTTTTCGCCAGAGGCCTTGCCAATCTTTGGTACGGTCGCAAGAAGAAACTCGATAAATTATCTATTGGCGAAGTTTGGCGCCCTACTGAATAAAAGGAAAACAACATGGAATTTTTTCGTATCCGCCGTGACATTCCCTTTATGCGCCATGCTTTGGTGCTAAATGCGATTTCTGCGATCACTTTTTTAGCTGCAGTCTTTTTCTTGGTCACCAAGGGCTTGCATCTGTCTGTTGAATTCACAGGCGGCACAGTCATGGAAATCAGCTATCAACAAGCCGCTCCTTTGAATACCATCAGAGCAGACTTAACTAAGCTTGGCTACGAAGATGTGCAAGTTCAAAACTTTGGTAGCTCAAAAGATGTTTTGATTCGCTTGCCACTTCAAAGAGATGCGCAAGGTAAAGCCATCTCATCATCACAGCAAAGCAATCAAGTACTTGACACACTCAAGGCATCAAATGCTGACGTTACTTTAAAGCGTGTTGAGTTCGTAGGGCCTCAAGTAGGTAAAGAATTAGCCACCGATGGCTTATTGGCGCTGCTATTCGTTATTTTAGGCATTGTTATTTACCTGTCCATCCGCTTTGAGTGGAAGTTTGCTGTAGCAGGCATTTTGGCCAACCTTCACGACGTTGTGATCATTTTGGGATGCTTTGCTTTGTTCCAATGGGAATTCTCACTATCAGTCTTGGCGGCTGTTCTGGCCGTCCTCGGATACTCAGTGAACGAGTCTGTGGTTATTTTTGACCGTATCAGAGAAAACTTCCGCAAGTACAGAAAGATGGAAGTGTCTGCAGTAATTGATAACGCTATCACGAGCACCACCAGCAGAACAATCATCACTCATGGCAGTACGCAGATGATGGTTTTGGCCATGTTGCTATTTGGTGGCCCAACGCTTTACTACTTCTCTTTGGCTCTGACCATCGGTATCTTATTTGGTATTTACTCTTCAGTATTCGTTGCCGCAGCCTTGGCGATGTGGTTTGGTATCAAACGTGAAGACCTGGTATCGGCAGAAACTAAAGCTGCTGCAACTACTGGCAAATCTGATGACCCTAACTTTGGTGCTCAAGTTTAAATACTTCTTAAGCATTTCTTACAAATAAAAAAGCGGGCAATGCCCGCTTTTTTATTGTCTTCCTCGGTAACTATTAATGAGTAAGCAATTTAATAATTGTTATTTAAATAGTTACTGCAGATTTTTTGCTGGCCTTCTTAGATAGCTTGAACTGAATGGCTGTCAATGCAATAGCAAACATCCATGGAGATAGCTTGAGTATCCAAGGATCGACGCCTGCAAGGAAGTCAACAAACAAGATTTCTTTCAAAACCATTTGAACAGACACGGCAAATAGAACAAAGCCGCCGACAAAAACAGCGTTAGGCCAACGATCCAAAATCTTGGTCACCATGCTTGAACCAAAAATAACCACTGGGATACTGATCAATAAACCCATGATGATGAAGCCCCAATTACCGTTTGCGGCTGCGGCAATACCTAATGCGTTATCAACACCCATGACAGCATCAGCAATCACGATGGTTGTAATGGCTGACCAAAAAGTGTCGGCTGCTTTAACTTCTTCGTGATCGTCCTGGAAGGCCAATTTCCAACCAATCCATACCAAAGCAATACCGCCCACAAGTCTTAAACCAGGAAGCATCATGAGGTAGGTGATGATGGCAACAGAAATGAAACGAATCGCGATCGCACCAAAGGTGCCCCAGAAAATTGCTTTTTTACGCAAATGTGGTGGCAAGCGATTCGCTGCCATACCAATCACTAAGGCGTTGTCTCCTGCAAGCACTAGGTCGATGAGAATAATGGCCAAAACAGCCCAAATAGCATCAATGGACATGAAATCCATAGAAATTCCTTTTTTTAGTATTTGGTCTTGCCAAGGACCCATTCCCCTCATGTACCGGGCGCTTAAACGCCGTGTTGACGATACAAAAGACTCATGACTATGAGCTGGCTACTCCCCAGTGTTTTGTGGGATTCTATAGAAGTAATGGCATTAACCATTAAACCTTATAAACAATAGGGAATTAGTCTAGGAATTAAAGGGCTTCTAGAACAACGGTGACGATCTTTTTTGTGGCGCCAGTATGTTGATTAGCGAAATCCAGAGCATTGGTGCTCATTGCTTCTTTGACTTGATGATTGGTCAACAATAAATCCATGGCCTTCACCAAATCATCAACATCAGTGATTCGAATGGCAGCTCTTGAATCAATCACATCTGCACTGGCTTGTTGAAAATTGAAGGTGTGCTCACCCAGAATGATTGGTCGACCTAAGGCACATGCCTCAATGAAATTTTGGCCACCCAATGGCAACAAACTTCCGCCCATGATGACGATGTCAGATAAGGCGTAATAAAAGTTCATCTCACCCATTGAATCGCCAAGTATCACTGCGCCATGATTGATGGCCTCAGATAATTCTTGATCGTTCATGGTTGATCGACGAGATACGTTTGCAAAACTTGACTGCAATTGAGTAAACACATCGTCAAATCGCTGCGGATGTCTTGGCACAATTAACAAACAAAAATGATTGGCATTGTTCGCATCACTGGTTTCTTCTTTACTCTTCAGAAATTTTTGCCACGCTTCAATGATCAATGACTCTTCGCCATCCCTGGTGCTGGCAGCGCAAACAATCTGAACCTGTTGAGTCAGTTGCTTCTTAAGCGCTAAGGCATGTTCAATCTGCTCAGGATGGGGAATAACATCAAATTTCAAATTACCAGTGACCATCACATTGCTTAAACCCAAAGAGTTATAGCGCTTGGCATCCAAATTTGTTTGGGCCAAAATTTTTGTGAAAGACTGATAGATCAATCGAGCAAAATTTGAAAAACGACTGATGCGACGAGCGCTGCGCTCAGATAATCTGGCATTGACAAGAATGACAGGCAAAGACTTTTGACGAGCAGACAAAATTAAGCTTGGCCAAACTTCGGTTTCCATGATCAAGCCAACTTTGATTGAAAAGTATCGAAAGAAAGAATCAACAGCCCAATGGATGTCATAAGGAAGATAGCTTTGCACCAATTGACCCGAAGCGATGTAATCTGCAAATAACTGGCGCCCAGTATCTCTTCCAGTAGGCGTCATATGGGTCAATAAGATCTTTTCACCCTTCTGAATCAAGGCATCAATCAATGGGGCAGAAGCCCTTGTTTCACCCACAGATACCGCATGCACCCAAATACGTGGAGTTGCTCCGCTGATGGGCCAAGATAAGCCTAAGCGTTCATTGATGTGCTCTCTGTAGCCTTGTTGCAGTCTACCCTTCCAAAGCAAACGAGCAAGCGCTAAAGGTAAGGCCAGATACCAAATAAAATGGTAAAGCCCCAACCATAGTCGTTGACTGATACTCATTGGGGCATGACCTGCAGACGTCATTATTTTTTTAGACGCTGCGCTAACTCTGTTGCTTTACCGATATAAGAAGCAGGAGTCATTTCTAGAAGAAGTTTCTTGGCATCATCAGGAATCGCTAAACCTTGGATGAAGCTTCTCAAACCTTCTGGAGTGATGCCCTTGCCTCTGGTCAATTCTTTTAATTGCTCATAAGGATTAGGCACGCCATAACGACGCATCACTGTTTGCACAGGTTCTGCCAATACTTCCCAACAATTATTCAGATCTTCAGCCAAGCGCTCAGGATTGGTTTCTAATTTGCCCAAACCTTTGAGTGCGCTGTCATAAGCCAACAGACTATGACCCAAAGCCGTGCCCAAATTACGCAATACGGTTGAATCTGTTAAATCTCTTTGCCAACGTGACACAGGTAACTTTTCTGACAAATGTTTCAACAATGCATTTGCAATACCCAAGTTACCTTCTGAGTTTTCAAAATCAATTGGGTTCACTTTGTGCGGCATGGTGGATGAGCCGATTTCACCTGCTTTGGTTTTTTGTTTGAAATAGCCAACAGAGATGTAACCCCAAATATCACGGTTCATGTCTAACAAAATCGTATTGGCTCTGGCAACCGCATCAAATAACTCAGCCATGTAGTCATGAGGTTCAATCTGAATGGTGTATGGGTTGAACTCCAAACCCAGGCGCTTCTCAACCACTTCCTTAGAAAACTTTTCCCAATCCACATCTGGGTATGCAGACAAATGTGCGTTGTAGTTACCAACCGCGCCATTCATCTTTCCAAGCAAAGGCACTTTTTCAATGTTAGCGATCGCTCTTTGCAAACGCATTGCCACGTTCGCCATTTCTTTACCCAAAGTTGTTGGTGAGGCAGGCTGTCCATGTGTGCGAGACAACATCGGCACATCAGCATTGACCACTGCTAAATTAGTTAGTGCTGATAGAAGCTCACGCAATTTAGGCAAGATCACTTCCTGACGAGCACCCTTTAACATCAAACCATGAGAAGTGTTGTTGATATCTTCAGATGTACAAGCAAAGTGAATGAACTCGCTGGCTTTTTCTAATTCAGCATGGCCAACGACTTTTTCTTTCATCCAATACTCAACAGCTTTCACGTCATGATTGGTCACAGCTTCAATTGCTTTGATTCTTTCTGCATCAGTATCAGAAAAATCCGCAACCAATTTCAACAAAACAGCTTCAGCATTGGCGCTAAAACTTGGGAAATCAGGTAATTTGGCTTGAGATAGGGCAATTAACCAGTGAACTTCAACCTGGACGCGTTGCTTCATAAAAGCAGCCTCTGATAACCAAGGGCGCAAACCGTCTGTTTTTGAGGCATAACGGCCATCCAAAGGGGATAAAGCACTTAATGTAGATAGTTGAGTAGTCACAGCTAATTCCTAAAAAAGCATCGAAAACATGATTTTAGTCCTTCTGAAGGGATTAACCTAAATAGCTATACTTACGCCATGAAATTAATCGGATCACTCACCAGCCCCTAC
>JACCDZ011738207.1_pt1 | contig 12692 bp, 11 predicted proteins | sample 7449551 | NCBI WGS metagenome assembly JACCDZ01 (sample SAMN15323452, study PRJNA562643) | freshwater metagenome | isolation source: river surface water | place: USA:Blue River Watershed | collected 2017-08-18
CGAGCACCGTATTCTTTCCAAACTAAACCAAACGCTGCATACGGAACACCATTTTCGCGCGTTCCGGCTCCCCCTTTTTGGTGATGATCAAAACGCTTTTGTGCAGGGTCATATATTCCTCCAACATCTGCAACGTACTCTGCTCCATCAATATGCTTCTGATCACGAGTGCGGAGTATTTTTAATCGTCCGTCGCAAAGTATGCGAAGTGTAGCCGCAGCAAAAATATCGTCCGCATGAAATCGTCCATCGTGTACTACAAGCGTCGGTTTTTTTGAAAAAATTCCCATAGGTTATCTTGATACTTATTCTGTCGCGATTTCTTCTTGTATTGTTTTCTCTTTCTGCATCTCAGTATTTTCAGTCTGTTCTTTTTTTATTACTTCTTTTGTTGGTTCAGTCCATTCCTCCACGATTTCTATACCAGCAGCGATGAGCTTCAGCAATATCATAAATCCTATCATGAACAAGATAATGACAAGCGAAAACGTGCGGAAATTGTCAGAAAGCGAAAGTGCCGTGCCGGTAGCAAACGAGCCAAGCAAGAACATTCCTCCAAACCAAACTATCGAAGAAATCAATTCGGCGAGTAAATACTTTTTGAAATTCGCACGCATGTACCCCGCGAAAATAAGTGCAATGTTGTTTACTCCATAAATACATTTCGATATAACGATAGACCAAAAGGGACGCTCGCGAAATCGTGGTAAGAAGTAGAGAATTCTACGCTCGAAGTACTTCAGAATAACACTGTTTGGTGCTTTTCGTCCGAGATACGCGCCAATCCGGTATCCGAGAATTGTTTTCGCAACAGCTGCAAGTACGGCAATGATGATTGTCGGCCACAGTGCAAAAATTCCGAGGTGCACGAAAATTCCCGCCATGATTAAAGCAATCTCTCCTTCGAGCATCACTGCAAGAAACAATACGCCGAACGCAAGTGTCGAGTGCTCAGTCACAAACAATGAAAAGAAATCAAGGAAGATATCCATACGGTTAGAAAATCATTTCAAGAATCCAGTTGAGTACCGATACGGCAAGTGCACCGATGATTGCCGCATTAAAACTCGAAATATGAAAACCACCCACCACATAGGTCAGCGACCAGAAAATTGCGCCATTGATAACAATCGAGAACAGCCCCAAAGTAAGGAAGTTAATTCCAAGCGTTAAAAAGGAAATAATCGGACGAATCGTGGCATTGGCAAAATACAGACATGCACCGACGACAAGCGCCGTATACATCGGAGTAAACACAATAGTGTTTGGCATGATTCTTCCTACGAAGTACAACGAGAGCGAGAGAATCAGCCAGTGCCAAATGATCTTCATATAGTAGCTACTATGCGAACAATGCGTCCACGACTTCTTTCACAACAGCACCATCTGCCTTGCCTTTGAGATCCTTCATAACAGCTGCCATGAGCATCCCCTTTTTTGATGCATCAATAATCCCCGTCTCAGCTTGCTTGGCACGAGTAATCTTTTCTACTTCTTCACGGCTCATCATTTCTGGAAGAAATGTTTCGATAACAGCGAGCTGTGCCTGCTCTTCAGCAACAAGGTCTTCACGGCCTCCAGCACGATACTGCTCAATAGAATCCTTGCGCTGTTTAGAGAGTCGAGTAATGACGGCGAGCGCTTCCTCATCAGGAAGCATTTCTTGTGGCTTGCGACCTTTTGCAACCAATTCGTTAGTAAACGCGGCACTCATTCCGCGATATACTTCGAGGCGAACGGCGTCTTTGGCGATCATTGCCTCTTTGATCTTTGCTTTAATATCTTCGTGCAACATATGGAAAGAGTATACCATAAAAAAACCTTGTCCTGAAAAATCAGAACAAGGTGCTATTACTTTATTAGTTCGCCAATTTTTCCTGGCGAGTATCCAGAAAAGCATAGAGTGCAAAAAAAATACAAAAACTTACGGCACACAAAAAACAAAATTTAAGGAAGAACAAAAAATTACCAATGATAGCGGTTCCAGGAAAAATAGAGTTTATTCCAGAAACCCCTGCAAGCACCATGACCGCCGCTCCCAACCATATGATGATTGGAATCGACCGTGACCTCTCGATCAAACTCGGCTTCAAAAACAGTACAATGTAGCAAAATGCAGCAAGCTCCCCAATCACCAACAGCGGTGACTGCGTGAACATGTACTGTTGAAGAAAAGCAATAGTCGGATTCTTGAGAAATAACAACCCAATACCCAGACACAATGACAGTACTGAAACACTATAGTTATTTTTCATACAAAGAATTTTTACAACTATACTGCTTTCCTATCACTCGGTCAACAACCTCCAACGAATTTTGTGGTACACTCCTATTGTATGAATATTGTATTTTTCGATACTGAAACTACAGGCATAGAGGAGCGTGATGTGCTCTGCCAGCTCGCCTGGATGCACAATGGCGTTATGCACGAAGGCCTCTACAAACCCCCATTCCCTGTTCCACCAGAATCATCTGCTGTCCACCATATTTCAAACAAAATGCTTGTCGGTAAACCAGCATTTCAGGACGCGCCTGAGTACGCGGAAATTAAAGCACTCTTTGAAGACGAGAATACTGTCGTAGTTGCCCACAATGCAAAATTCGACCTTGCCATGCTCGCTAAGGAAAATATTGTGCCTAAAAACCACATCTGCACACTCCGCGTCGCTCGCGCAATGGATCCAGAAGGAACACTCTCCAGCTACAAGCTGCAGTATCTACGCTACAAATTGGATCTCGAAGTAGACGAGAGCGCAGCGGCACATAGCGCAGATGGCGACGTCCTTGTACTCGAGAAGCTTTTTACTCGACTCTATGACAGAATGAAGACGCAAAAAAATGGAGACGAGCCTCTCAAGGAAATGATGGACATCTCAAACTTGCCATCGATCATCAAGACATTCAATTTCGGAAAGCACGCCGGAAAAGCAGTAGCTGAGGTGGCAAAAACAGATGCCGGGTATTTAGATTGGCTTCTCAAATCAAAATTGGAAAATTCTCCAGACGACGAGGATTGGATTTACACACTCAAGGTAAGTCTCGGAAAAATAGTATAAGAAAAACACTATTTTCATTTCATGGTAAAATAGCTGTATGCAATCAATCCTTATTGCCATCATTGGCCTGCTCGCGGGTGCGTTGGTAGCGGTATATTTTTCTCGTAAAAATACTGCGCCTGCGGTTGAACAAGACGACACCGCCTTCAAACTGCTCTTTCAGCAAATGAACGAACTCACTCGCACAGTAGACCAAAAGCTTGGCGACTCCGCAAAAGAAATACACAGCGCTATGCGCCACCAAGCAAGCGAATCAACAAAGATTATTCAGGAAGTGACCGAAAAGCTCACCCTCCTCGATGTTACAAACAAACAAGTCGTCGGGTTTACTGAGCAGCTCGAAGAACTCCAAGACATTCTCAAAAATCCAAAACAACGCGGTATCCTCGGCGAGTACTACCTTGAGGCGCTCTTGAAAAATATCCTTCCCGCTGGCGCATACCAAATGCAATATGGGTTCCCGGATGGAACTATTGTGGATGCTGCCGTGTTTGTAAAAGAAAAAGTCATTCCCATTGACTCAAAGTTCTCCCTCGAGAACTACAATCGTCTTGCTGCTGAAAAAGATCCTATCCGCAAAGCGGAATACGAAAAGCAATTCGTGAACGACTTAAAGATGCGCATCACAGAAACGAGTAAGTATATCCAACCCGAGAATGGCACTATGGAATTTGCTTTCATGTTTATCCCCCATGAAGCCATTTATTACGACCTGCTTGTAAATAATGTTGGTTCTGTGGAAGAGAGCGCTGAGAACCTCATTCAACGCGCGGCAAGCAAGTACAAAGTGATCATCGTGTCCCCTACGTCATTCTTGGCATACCTGCAAACCGTACTCCAGGGACTGCGCGCGTTAAAAATCGAAGAGACTGCAAAAGATATCGTGAAGCGCGTTGGAGAGCTCGGAAAACACCTCAAGAGCTATGAGGATTATCATCAGAAGCTGGGCAACGCGCTCTCGACGACGATCAATCATTACAACGCTTCAGGAAAAGAATTCCGCAAACTCGACAAAGACATCATGCGAATCTCGGGAGAAGCACCAGTACTAGAAGCACTGACACTCGAAAAACCAAATCTTGAAGAATAAAAATACCGGCACATATCGTGCCGTTTTTTTATTCTTCTTTTGAAAAAATTCCTTTCAGGAAATGCCAAAACCCTTTTTTCTGACTTTCCACATTTTCTTCTCCCGTATTCTTTGCTTTTACTTCTTCGGTAATAACCACGACTCCCTCTCCTGGACTGACTACGGGGAATTGCTCTCGGAGTGCCGCTTCCTTCCCTTCAGTGGTCTTGAGCGCATTGAGCTTGAGAGACAAGTCGGCTTCCTTTGCCTGCAGTTCGGAGGCTTCGGCTTCTGAGATTCGCCGGCTCTTTGCTGCGTCCCGGCTCTTGCCAATAAGCGAAACGACACTATATCCAACAAAAATACAAAGAAAAAAAATAACCACGACTGCGCCGCGAGAATACAGGATTTGCTGAGCGATGTTTTTCTTTTGGAGATATGCCATACAGGAGAGCTTGAAACCTTTCAGAAAACAATATAGAATCAAGCGGTAATTTCATTGTAGTACTATCAGCCACAAGTAACAACCCAAACTATATGACGATGTTTTCCCAAAAATACAAGAAGAAAGTGAAGGTCTTCTGGTCCATACTCTCAGTGCTAATCGTGATCTCCATGATCGCACTCGCGATGCCAACACTGTTTCAGTAAGAAAAAGGCGGTTCCGAAAGGAACCGCCTTTTTTAATTTCCATCGCCTCGTTGCATCATTTTTAGGAACACATCGTGCGGGATATTTACTTTTGCGCTGGCCTTCATTTTTGCCTTGCCACGCTTTTGCTTTTCGAGCAATTTCTTTTTGCGAGACACGTCTCCTCCTCCTACCATTTTGGATCCATGCATAAGCACATCCTTACGGAATGCCTTGATAGTCTTGGACGAAAGAATCTTTCCGAGCGCAACGGCCTGAACTTTCATTTCAAACTGTTGGCGAGGCAAGATGGACTGCAATTTTTCAGTAGACTCATCCGCTTCTTCTTGCGCACGGCGGCGAGCAATAACACGAGTAAACGCTGGTACGACTTCATCGGCGAGAACAATATCCATGCGAGTCACATATGCAGGACGCAGTCCGGCAATACCATACGTAATAGATGCATATCCACTGGTGACACTCTTGAGTTCGTCAAAAAATCCACGCATCATCTCACGAAGCGGCATCGTAACCGAAACAGCGGAACGGCCTTCACCGAACGTTTCTGTCTCGCCCACCTCAGCCTCGTGCTCATAGAGCATGGGCATGAGCACGCTAATATACCGCGCTGGCGTAATGATTCGCACACTCGCCCATGGCTCTTCTACCGAAAGAATATCGCCGTCGTTTGGGAAAAGATGCGGAGAATAGACTGTTTCAGTAATCCCGTTTCGTTTCTTTACCATGTAGGTAATGGAAGGTGTCGTTACAATCAGCTCGAGATTGAATTCACGGCGCAATCGCTCTGTAATGATCTCCAAATGGAGCATCCCGAGGAATCCCGCACGGAACCCGCGCCCAAGTGCACCAGAGGTTTCTTCTTCAAAGGTAAATGCGGAATCAGACAATTTTAGTCTGCCAAGTGCCATCTTGAGTGTTGGAAAATCATCCTGACTCTCGGGGTAAATGGATGCCCACACAACAGGACGTGGATTGTCGTATCCTGCGAGCGCAGGAACAGGATTCTTTTGCAGTGTAATCGTGTCTCCCACGGATGCAATACCTGGCTGCTTCACGCCGGTAACAATGTATCCAATCTCACCCGCACGGAGTGCGTCCCGAGGTTCTTCGTTTGGAGCAAAAATACCTACCTCGAGCGCGATAAAATCCTCTCCCGCAATAGAGAAGAGTAATCTGTCGTGGCGACAAACAGAACCACCAAATACACGGACGTACACAATAACACCACGGTGGTCATCATATTTAAAATCAAACACCAGTGCCTGGAGTCCTGCATCTTGTTCAACTGCAGGTGGTGGCACGCGCTCTATAACTGCCTGAAGCAATTCAGCTACGCCTTCACCCGTACGGCCAGAAACACCAATAACCGTATCAGGATCAATATCCAAGAGTGCGGCGATTTCGAGTTTTACTTCATCAGGTCGAGCAAGCGGAGAGTCTATCTTTGAGACCGCAGGCACGATAACAAGCCCTTCACGACGAGCAGCTTCGAGTGTGGTCAATGTCTGCGCCTGCACGCCCTGTGTTGCGTCTACGAGCAGAATAGAACCCTCTACGGCTTTGAGCGCACGGGATACTTCATAAGAAAAGTCGATATGCCCAGGCGTATCAATAAGGTTGAGCTGATAGGTCTCTCCCTTGGATGCATGTTCCATACGCACCGGTTGCATTTTGATCGTAATGCCACGCTCACGCTCGAGCTCCATATTGTCGAGTACCTGGTCACGCATTTTGCGAGCCTCGATAGTGCCGGTGATTTCAAGCATTCTGTCCGCCAAGGTAGATTTGCCGTGGTCGATGTGCGCGATAATAGAAAAGTTGCGGATATTTTTGGGATTCATATAACTCTAGGCATACTAGCAGAAAAGTGTTGATTTATAAAGAAAGGCACCTGAACAATGGTTCAGGTGCCGAGAACGTCTTTCTTTTGATTACTTTTTCTTTTTTGCGTGGGGTTTCATTGAAGGAACAATCTGAGCGTTTGGATAATACTCAGGATCAGCGAATAGCTTGCTCATGAATTTCTGATTCCGCCTGTCGAGTTGTTCTACTCTTTTTTTGTTTCCGGCTGGACGAGGATTTCTTCCATTCAAAACCGATTCGTACGAGTAAGAATTTGTATGGCACATATACAATGAATTTTTGTTTCATTAAAAACATACTCCATTTTTGCAAGATGTCAATATTCCTCTGGTTGCTTGTCTGGATCCACCAAATCTGCTTTCCAGAATTTCTGTCTGAAGGCCGAGATCAATTCCAAAAGTTGTTCGTTGCGCAGGAAATACAATACACCGATAGCAACTACCACACCTGAAATAGAAGCAGCTGCCCCGTCAATAAACACACCCCAGAATGTCTTGAGTTCAGTATACGGAGACAAGAGATTGAGTACGCCATACGAAGCAGCACCGAGGGCAATAGCAGCAAGGAAACTCTGCAAAAATGCCTTTCCCATTCCTCCCCCACTGGAGAGATATTTCCGACGGAGATCCCTCCAGTGGAGAGATGCATTCATGAGCGTACCAAAGGAATATGCAAGCGGAAGCATGAGCACTCCGGTGCCTGGAGTATTTTCGACACGCAAAAGGCGTTCAATGAATTCTCGAAATGCTGGCGTGCTATTAAAGAAATGTGTTAGCCCGAGCGCAGTAAGCACAATAAACACTGAACAAAAGATGTTGATATACAAAGGTCGCTTTGTATCATGTGCCGAATAAAAAGCACGCACAGAAACATGAATCATATTCTGACCAATCATTCCCACAGTAAAGAGCGCGAAGCAGGCGGCTGTGAGTTTTGTATCAGTCCACGAAAATGCACCAGTACCAAGAGTAACTCGTACTATCTGTGCACGCATAACAATAAATAATGCCGAGATTGGAAGCGACCAAAAAATAACTTGTCGCACGGCAGAGAAAATATGTTTCTCCCAAGCTTTCATGTTCCCGCGAGAGAAGGCTTCAGAGAAAAGAGGAAATGACGCGACTGCATACGAAATACCGATAACCCCCACTGGCACTGTCTCTAAATTGAGCGAAAAGTTGAAGATAGAAATAGCTCCATCTCCGAGCGTAGAGCCAATAGCAATGATCACTAAAAGCGCAATGCTGTTCATGGAAATACCCAACGTACGCGGCAACGAGAGGGCTGCAATCTGTTTGAGTGTAGACTGCTTGAGTCTGGTAGAGAGCTTTGGCGCAAATCCAGCGGAGACGATTGTGGGGACTTGCACAAGAAAATGCAGCATCGCGCCAAGAGCCACACCAACAGCAAGTCCTTGAACTCCAAAGCGTGGATACATAAACACCACGCCAAAAATAATTCCAAGATTATAAAAAATTGGAGACAGTGAAAAAATAAAGAACTTTCGCAGGAGTTGCGTTACCGTACCAAGCAGACTCGAGAGTCCAAGAAAAATCGGCGAGAGTAACATAATGCGACTCACCCACGTCAGTGTTCGGATATCTTCCGGAGAAAATCCTGGTGCAATGAAATGCGCCAAGCGCGGCATAAGAAAGAATACAATCGCAGAAACAACAACGAGCAACAAGAGAAACCCGGAAAGGACCTCATTAAAAAAGGTGCGCGCCGATTCCTTGCCACTCTCGTCCATATGACGAATCATGAATGGCATGAGTACTGTTATCGACGCAAGTGATGCAACTGAAATATAAATGAAGTTCGGCACCTGAAACGCCGCGTAGTAGATATCAAGGGTACGCGATGGTCCGATCATGTGAGCCAGCGTGCGGTCACGAAAGAGCCCCATCAACTGGCTCACCAGTGAAAAGATTCCGAGCAAGATTGCAGCCTCATGCATTCCCTGCCACCCGCGATTTACTATCCGGAACAAGCGCCGTATCATGTCGTTGTATTTTTATTGCGTCTTCTTGGGCGACTCGACTGGTGCTGTTTTCTTTTTCTCAGGAACTGAAGTCTTTTTGTCACTTGCTGTTTCTGTTGCAGGTTCTTCTACCGGAGCACCAATCTTATTGAGTGCTGTAGCAATGTCTGTATTGTCGGGGAATTTGTTGTGCAGTGCAGTCAGGATGCTTTTTGCTTCAGCATTTGCGCCCACCTTGATATCAGCAAGTGCAAGATAGTACCAAGCGCCAAGGTACTGAGCATTCAAACTGATCGCTGTTCGGAAGGAAGCAATCGCATCGGAGTAATTGCCATTTTCATATCGCATACGGCCAAGTTCAAAATATACCTCTGGGTTGCTTGGATCTACACTTGTCGCGCTCTGGAGTTGCCGAATAGCACCTGCAGTATTCCCCGCTGCAGATTCAATACGTGCTAGCAAGAAATACGCTTCTGTATAATTTATTTTTTCGTTCAATGCTTTTTCAATATAGGAACGAGCTTTGATTGAATCCCCATTTTCAAAATACAATTGCGCAAGACTCAAATATGACTTCGGATAGTGTGGAGCGATTTCAATAACCTTCATATAGGATTCTTCTGCGGCAGCAAAGGTTCCATCAATCTTCAATGGAGCCAGTACTGACATGAAATCACCGCGCGCCGTATAGTTAGCAGGATCTGTTGGATCAATCGTGATCGCGCGGAGTACCGATTCATTCCCTAGACCAACGGCATTTTGAAGCACCGTACGAACTTGTTCAGAAGAAGACCCCGCTGTGGCCATAGTGGTACGAATAGACTGCGCAGCTACTGCGGTACGAGCACGCTCAAAGAGAGGTAGATCTGCAAGACCAATAGCCTGAGCAATACGTAGGTTAGCCCGATCAAGGTCACCATTTTGTGCTGCCTTGAGTCCACTCTGGAAGAAAACTCCCGCAGCAAAACGCTGAGTAGATGCGTACGCAGTACCAGCAGACACCATCAACAAGAGTACAATCGCAAGAATCGAAAAGAATCCAGCGCGAGTCTCTTTCAAGAATCCAATATGAATCTGTCCGATTCGTCCTTCGCCCACAAGTGCTGCTACAAAGATACCCATAAATATGAATCCGGGAATGATAACAGAAATGCTCGGAGAGTACAGAAGTATTGCGAGAATAAAATAGAAAGAAATCAACAGAAGACTAAACATGAAGATGCCATCTTCTGGGTGTGTACCATTACGAAATGCTTTACTGAATCCTTCATATCCATAGGAAAAAAGAAACATGAGCATTGCGAGGATACCGAGCGCACCAGAGAGTACTGCAGTGGTCATCAAAAAGCTTGAACCTGAAAGAAATGCGGAGTCCCAGAAACGATTGATATTTACAATAGTTGGACGGTGTTCAAGCCATTGCGAAAGGAATCGGTTTGGACCAGCTCCAAACACTGGGTCTGCACGGAGCGATGCGCCAGAAACCTGCAAAGACGCATTGAGACTTGGGTGCACATCAATGTACGAGACATTCAAGAGATTCGAGAGAACTGAACCAACAAGTCCGTTTGCCAAGATAAAAAACAGCGTTATCAGTGAAAGTATGAACATTAAAAACGGAAACGGACGATTTTCAGAAAAGCGATTCACGATCAATGCGTACACAAGAATAACGACAGCCGAAACTCCTACGAGAACCCATACGGTAAAAATATTGGTGAGGATTACAAAGAAGAGTGCGAGCGCTGCCCCAACCAGTGAAATGATTCTCGCCATTTTTGTTGGACGCATGAACTGCAATACAAGCGCAAAGCCAATCAATGCGGCACCAGAGATAATCGAGAAATCACTCCATACACCAAGCGGCGTATCCGCACGATTATAAAATATGCCAAGCGAAGTCAGTGTTGGAAGAAAAATATGCACCAACTGAAAGACGGCCAGAACGACATATACCAAGAAGAATGCCTGGAAAAAAGCATAGATCCGAGCACGTTTTGCAAAAATCATGCTCGAGAGAAACACTCCAAGAAGAAGGCTTCCGAGTACAGCAAATGTACCCGACTCGAAACTTTCTCCAAAGAATGAAAGGTATGGAACTTTCGAGAACAGCGCCGAAAGAAACAATACCAAAATCAAAATTCCTACGGATGCAACAACCGGAGTCCGTGGAATATGGAACGAACCTTCAATCAAGCGTGCCACCAGCCACGCTATAAATGCCACCAGGACAGAGACAACCAGGAGGTATCCTTTGAGCGGCAGTGAGGAAATGAATCCACCTGGAACAAAGGCGACCATACCAAGAAAGACCGAAAGAGAAAGTGCTATATAACTAATCCGGTCACACAGCTGAAAATGCTTAATAGACATATGTTCTAATACTGCGAATCCTGGTGGGTCGCGTTATGAATAATACCTATGGAATTATATAACAAAATTCACCATCCTGCCTGGCACAAAAATGACGCGCTGGGGATTCTTGCCATCGAGTGCTGCCTTTACCCGCTCTTCTTGGAGCGCAAGTGCTTTGATTTCCGCTTCAGGCATATCTCGAGATACTTTGAGTTCACCACGGACCTTGCCATTCACTGAGATCATGATAGTGACCATGTCTGAGACAAGCTTTTTAGGATTGTATTCTGGCCATCCTGCAGTGTGAATCGAACCCTTCATGCCAATTTCTACCCAGAGTTCTTCGGTCACATGCGGAGCAAACGGCGCGAGGAGCTGCAAGAACAACGCAAAATCAGATTTTGCTACCACTTCTTGTTTATCGAACTCATTGAGACAAATCATCATCGCCGATACCGCAGTATTAAAACTAAACTGTTCAATATCTTCGCCGACTTTTTTTATTGTCTGATGCAACGTTGTCTCATACGGATATGATGTATTCTTTTTTGCATCTGCACCATTCTTTGTTTGCGATATTTTTCCCGCAGTACGCCAGACACGTTCGATAAATCGGCGTGAACCGATAATACTCTCTGTCTGCCATGGCTGACTCGCGTCAAATGGACCCATAAACATTTCATACAGGCGGAGCGTGTCTGCGCCATAGGTGGTGACGATATCGTCAGGATTTACTACGTTCCCCCAGCGCTTGCTCATCTTGCGTCCATCATGAGCTAAAATCATACCTTGGTTTTTGAGCTTCTGGAATGGTTCTTTTGTTGGAACATATCCAAGATCATAAAGTACTTTATGCCAAAAACGCGAGTAAAGCAGGTGCCCCGTCGCATGCTCTGCGCCGCCAACATATACGTCTACACCTCCCTGCTTCTTCTTATTGAACCAGTACTCCAGTTCGTCATCGCTCGCAAATGCTTTCTTTGCCTTTGGGTCGATATAACGCAAGAAGTACCATGAACTACCCGCCCAGCCCGGCATGGTGTTTGTTTCGTATCCTGCCTTCTTCCATGCAGGCACTGCTGCGAGCGGGCCTTCGCCGGTACCAGTAGGCTCGAAACTTTTTACTTTTGGAAGTTCAAGCGGAAGTTTTTTCTCTGCAACAGCATGAATCATACCATCGGCATCAGTTGCGAGTGGAATTGGTTCACCCCAGTAACGCTGACGCGCAAAAACTGCATCGCGGAATTTATATTTCGTCACAATACGTCCCCCGACCGCTTCAGTAATTTTTACGCGAGCTTCTTCTGACGAATGTCCATTAAACGCTCCTGAGTCAACCAAAGTGCCTTCATGAACCATCGCAGCAAGCAAAACTGACCCTCGCTCAATCGCAAGTCCATGTTTTGCAATTACTTGTCGGACAGGCAATTCATATCGAGTTGCGAATCCGAAATCGCGTTCGTCGTGCGCGGGCACAGCCATGACGGCACCAGTGCCGTACTGCGGAAGCACATAATCTGCAATCCACACCGGAAGCGATTCGCGAGTTCCCGGGTTGATCGCTCGTATACCGATCATTTCAACACCGGTCTTGTCCTTGTCGGTGGCGGTGCGCATCATTTCGTCTTTCTTTTTTGTTGCTACAATATACGCATCAATCTCGCTCAGATTTTCTGTCTGTGCTTTCAACTTTTCTACGAGCGGATGTTCTGGA
>JACCDZ010466563.1_pt1 | contig 12682 bp, 12 predicted proteins | sample 7449551 | NCBI WGS metagenome assembly JACCDZ01 (sample SAMN15323452, study PRJNA562643) | freshwater metagenome | isolation source: river surface water | place: USA:Blue River Watershed | collected 2017-08-18
AGCATTAAGAAAAGGGGTAATCATGTCGCTCTTAACTGGGCCGGGGCGGAAAAGTGAGATATCAATAATTAGATCGGTAAAGCTTTGTGGCGCGAACTTTCCTACTAGCTCTCGCTGACCCGGACTTTCAATCTGAAATAAACCCAATGTCTTAGTTGATTGAATAAGCTCGAAGGTCTTTTCATCATCTAGTGGAATGCTGTCTAAATCAAGAGAGAGATCGGTGGTTCTTCTAATCTCAGATACCGAGTAAGCCAAAGCTGATTGCATCCTGACCCCGAGAATATCTAGCTTTAAAAGCCCGATAGCTTCAACATCATCCTTATCCCATTGCACCATTGGATAGTTGCTGGCATTTGTTTCAATTGGGGCGCGGTCATAAAGACCAATGTCGGAGATAACTACAGCACAAGGGTGCATCGCCAAGTTTCGTGGTAAGCCATCTAATCTTTCAGCAAGCCCAATCGCCATCTTCCAATTGCCAGATGTCAGGTTTAGATTTTTCAACTCTGGCAGATTTTCTAAAGCCTGAGAGATATTTCTAGCTCGAATATAAGGCAGAGATTTTGCTACTAAATCTATCTCCATAGGTGGCAGTGATAACGCAGCACCTACATCTCGAATTGCATGACGGGCTCGATACTTATCAAACATCGCAACTGTGGCGCAGCGTTGTTGGTAACTCTCAAAGACTTGATCGTAAATTTCTAATCTACGAGCTGATTCAACATCTATATCTATATCTGGCAGCGCTTTACGAAGCGGTGAACAGAATCGCTCCATTAATAGACCGAGCGATAAAGGTTCGACGCCAGATATTCCTAGAAGATGACATACCAAGGAGCCAGCACCGCTACCCCGGGCCGCCACTCGGATCCCGCTATTTCGCGCTCTATCAGTTATATCTGCAACTGTTAAAAAGTAAGATTCATAACCCAAGCTAGCGATTATGGAGAGCTCTTTATTTAGACGCTCCTCTACCTCTGAACTCAAATCTCCATAACGCCAATTAACCCCGGCATAGGCTCGAGACCGAAGCTGTGCGGTTAGCTCTAGTTGAGATTTAGCTCCCACAACATGTGGCTCGGGAAGATGGATTGAACCTAATCCAATATCTGATTGTGGTGATAAAACCGCACGCTCCGCCCAATCTTTCGTAGTTTTTAATAGTTGCTTTGCATTTCTTTCTCCGGCAGCAGCTGCGATTTTCTCTGCGAGAAAAACCATCTCATCTGAGTTTTTCAAAAAAGCTTCAGCGTTTTTACGTTCTACCACTTTTTTATGTAGCGGTAGTAAGTGGCGGGTAGCATCTAATACATCAGCTATCGGTGCATCTTCTCTGCTTTTCATTCGCACCGCATTTGTTAAAACCGCTGGCAAATCATGATCCCGCGCAAAATTAAGCATTCGGGCAGCATGGGTGGTGGATTTTGGGCCATCACCATAAATCAAATGGGATACGCACTCGATGCTCTGATCTAAAAATAGATCGCGGGTGGAGTTGAAAATTAGTAAAGCTTTGTCATAACGCCGTGAGGTTAAGGCCCGGGATATCTCTGAATCTGGACCATGTAAAGCTAGTAGGTTTTTGGTGTAGTTTGAGTTTTGCTTTAAAAAGTTAAGATCGCAAGGTGCACCATAATTTTTAAGTTGGGTAACAACCCTGACCAAAGATGACCAACCCTTACCTGGCGTAGCCAGCAAGGTAATTCGAGTTTGATTTTCATATGAGATATCAATACCGATTATTGGCGATATTTGATTTTCCAGACAGCTTTGAGTGAATCTAATGGCGCCAGATAAACCATCGCGATCAGTTAGAGCCATGGAGTGCATGCCAAAATCTCTAGCTTGAGCGACTAACGCGTCAGGCAAGGTGGTGCCATATTTAAATGAGAAACCACTAGCTACATGTAGATGGGTGAAGCTCATAATTTTTTCTCTTTAAGCAGGTCTAGAGGTAGGCCGGATTCGCCACAAACCAACGCCCTCTTCTCGCTCTATCTCAAAGGTTTTCATCGCTCCGATTGGAGCCGCCTCAACCCGCCAGAGAATCCGCGATCCATCATCGGGGCGGAATAAGCCATCACTGGCCCGATTCCACCAGCCACCCGACTCCCGCCAGGAGGAGAGAACTGTGTGTATGCGAAAGCGCTGGCCATTGTGGACAAACTCGATGGGTTCGCCGCCAGCTAGATATATTTCAGATTTTTCGAACATTTGTTCGAACCTTAGCGGCCTACTCTGACAGACACAAGCCCGGTTCTTTACCCCTCAGACACGCGTCTGTCGCCTAACCGTCACCGAGTTCGTGCCAGTATCCGCCCGTGATCACACATACCTCTCAAACGCAGACCCAGGGCAAACCCCTCCGTCTTCGCATCTCTGCGGTTGCCAGCGCTATAGCTCTAGCAACCTCCGCACTAGTGGTGCTCACTTCCCCGCAGGTCACTGCAAATACCTTTGCCGTCCCTGCAGCTCCAGTCATTAAGAAGGCATATGTAACATCAAGCGGTGTTCGAGTTGTCTTCGACAAAGTAACTGCATCACCTGCAGTAAATGCATATGTTCTTTCTGGCGGAGAGGGCTCCTGCCCAATAACTTTGCCAGCAACAACTACCGGTGTTGTTACTCTGCCAATTATTGAAGGCCAAACCAGCGCAAACCTCTCAATTAGAGCGGTCAATGCATATGGATTCTCTCGCGCTGGAACCTGGAGTAAGACATTTAGTGCAACTGATCTTGCTCGAGTTACAAAGAGCTCATGGAAAGCTGTTCAACTATTACAGCTCAGCGATTTCCACGGCGCAATTGAAGGAACTTCAGCAAATGCTGGTACCGCACTTCTTATGAGCGCCTTTGCCGCAGAGCGTGCAAAGAATCCAGCAACCTTCACAATGTCAGCTGGAGATAACTTTGGTGCTTCTCCTCCAATCTCAAGTCAGTTTGAAGAGATGCCAACTGTTGAATCAATGAACCTTTTAAAGTTTGATGTTTCAGGTTTTGGAAACCATGAACATGATCGCGACTTGGCACATGTGCGCAAAGTTATTGCCGCCTCTGATTTCCAGTGGGTTGCCTCTAACTACAGCTCACTTGAGCCACTAACCAGCGGTGCAAAAGCAGCCAAAACTTTCCACATCGTAGAACGCGGTGGAGTTAAGGTCGGTTTTGTCGGTGCAAATACTGAAGAAACCAAAGAGCAGATTTTCCCTGGCAACCTAACCTTCAACGGTAAGGATCTGGTCATCTCAGCAAATGTAGATGGTGTCAATGTAGCGATTAAGCAGGCGAAAGCAGCCGGTGCCGATTTCGTAGTTGCACTCCTACATCAGGGATGGCAGGAAAACCGCGATGGTGAAGCAAGGGGCAAATTGATTGATTTAGCAAAGCAAATCAAGGGTGCCGCAGTTGTGTTCGGTGGCCATAGTCACCAGACCTATAACTCAGCACTAGCTGGAAACGCAGCGGTTAACGGTTCTCTAGTTGCCATGGTTCGCAATGCCGGACAGGAATACAACCGAGTAAATGTCTGCCTCGATGCGTCAGGTCGAGTTCGTGGCTCAAATCTTGATGTTGTAACTCGTTCCAGTTTTGCTTCATTGACACCAAATGCAGATGGTGCAGCTTTGGTGAAGAAGTACAAGGATCAGTTAAATTCCAAGCTTGATGTGAAGATTGGTTCAGTCAACGGAATCTTTGCTCAAGGTGGCACACCTCAGGTGCAACGTGCAGGTGAGGCGGCAATTGGTAACTTCACAGCAGATGCAATGCGCAAGAAGTATGCAACTGACTTTGCTTACATAAATGGTGGCGGAATCCGCGACAGGTTCCCTGCTAATACCTATGTTCCAGCAAATAAGAGCTACAACCGTCCAGGCACTGACAAGGTCGCTCCATTTGATGTAACCCTTGGTGATGCTCTCGCTGTCTACCCATTTGGTAATACAGTCGGAGTTTCAGTAATCACTGGTGAAAATCTTTGGAAGGCGCTAGAAAATGGCGTTAGCAACTGGCCTGGCGATGGTCGCTTCCCACAGATCTCCGGATTCAAATTCAGTTTTGATACCTCAAAGCCAGTTGGATCCAGAGTTCAGAGTGTTACCTTGCCAAATGGAACAGCGATTGCAAAGGACTCCAAGGAGTACACCGTTGCAGTTCCTGATTTCATGATTTATGGCGGAGATGGTTATGTCGGCTTCTTCACCCCTTCAAAAGCCAAACTACGTGGACTTCTCGTAGATGTCTTTATTGAAGCGGTACAAGAGGCTTCAGCTGGCGGTAAGGCGATTCAAATCCCTGCCCTAGATGGACGTATCACCAAAGTAAATCCTTAATTTAAGGGTTAGCGAAAACCGCGCTCGGCTTCGGCTGAGCGCGGTTTTTCTTTCCCCGACACGCTGAATTAGTTGAAATTTCAATAAAATTAGTTTACCCTTCAACTAATTCATGTCCCACTATGAAAGGAAAATATGGATATCCTCCTTGTGCTTGGTCGTGTGCTTTTTGCACTGATCTTTATCAACTCAGGTATCGCACACTTAACCAAACTTCAGGCCATGACAGGCTATGCGCAATATAAGAAGGTTCCAGCGGCAAAGCTTTCGGTAATTGTCACCGGATTAATGCTGATCATTGGCGGTCTGTATGTTGCTCTTGGAGTCTATGCAGATCTAGGCGCACTTCTCCTGGCTATCTTCCTTGTTGCATCAGCGTTCTTAATGCATAACTTCTGGACTATCCAGGATGAGCAGGCAAAGCAGGGTGAAACCATCAACTTCTTCAAAAACCTATCTCTTGCTGGTGCTGCTCTGATCATCTTCGTATTGGTTGGCAGCGGAGTCGACTTCGGCCCATCCATTACTGAAGGGTTGTTCAACCTCTAAACACCTAGTTCACATAAGGTGAATTTCTAGTTAATCCCCTGTGCCACGTGAAGCGGTACGGGGGATTTCCTTTATAAAGCGGCTACCTTCTGATGGTGGAGTTACTGTTAGCGGTTTTCTGCGGGTTGGGTATTGGCGCAGTTTTAGGTTATGTCGGCGCTGGTGGTTCTATGTTGGCGGTACCAGCTCTCATCTATCTCTTTGGCTTAACTCCGGTGCAGGCTACGACCGCTTCTCTAATGGTGGTCTTTGTTGGTGCAGCCTCGGGCGTAATTCCAAAATTTAGAAAACAAGAGGTTTTAATCAAAGAAGCTTCAATTATTTGGGCTATAGGTTTAACCACAAATTTGTATGGCGCATATCTTCTCCCCAGTATTCCAGAAGAGTTAGTCCTCACTGGATTTGCTCTAGTTCTACTTACTGCAGGGGTTTCGATGTTGGTACCTGCACCAACCGCATCTAGTGAGCGCAAGATCTCTCCCTTAGCACTAATCGCCATTTCATTAGTCATCGGAGCCTTAACCGGTCTATTTGGTATCGGTGGAGGGTTTTTGGCTATACCTATTTTGATTTTGTTTTACAACGTTGCGCCAGCCAAAGCCGCCGGAACATCCCTTTTCATTATTGCTATCAATACTTTGACTGGATTTTTCGCGCATTACCGTCACTGGGATGAGGTTAATTGGGCGGTACCAGCTTTGATGGCGCTTACCGCTTTGTTTGTCTCCCGCCTGGCATCTCATCATTCATCCAAACTCTCCCCTGCCACATTGAAAAAAGCCTTTGCCTTGTTTGTTTTTGCGATAGCAATCTTTACATTGGTTGACACCTGGGTGATTTCATGAAAATAGATAAGTTACTTGCCGAGCTAGTCGGAACTGCAACTTTGTTAATCTCAGTAGTTGGATCATCCTTTATGGCGGCGCAGTTGACCTCTGACCGAGCTGTTGCTCTGCTAGTTAATGCAGCTGTGACCGCTTCCACATTAGCCATTTTGATTAAGGTGTTTGCATCGATTAGTGGAGCTCATTTCAACCCAGCAGTTTCATTGGCGGCTCTAATGACAAAACGCATTGAGCTCACGGCATTCTTTGGATATGTAATTGCCCAATTTATTGGTGCAGTGTTCGGGGTCTTGCTGGCAAATGTCATGTTTTCAAATTCAATTTTGACCCTCAGCAATATTGAACGCTCTGGCACAGGACAAATTGTTGGAGAGTCGATTGCTACTTTAGGTTTGTTGTTTCTAGCGCTATCCGCCGATGCTAAGTCGGCATGGAAACTTATCCCACTTTGGATTTTTGGTGCCTACTTCTTCACTGTATCGACCTCTTTTGCCAATCCTGCGGTTACTCTCTCCCGATCATTAACAGATGCGCCTTCGGGCATTGCCATCTCTTCCGTACCCCTTTTTGTCTTAGTTCAACTCCTAGCCGCTGCAGTAGTTGCAGTTGTTTTTTCTAGAAAGGCTCGTCATGAGTAAACGCTCCTCAGTTCTATTTGTTTGCGTTCACAATGCGGGACGTTCCCAAATGGCGGCCGCTTATTTGAATCACTTTGCAGGTGATTGGGTTGAGGTGCGTTCAGCTGGATCCGCGCCAGCAGATTCCATTAATCCAGCCGTTGTGGCTGCGATGCTGGAAGAAGGTATAGATATCAGCGCTGAGGTGCCTAAAGTTTTAACCACTAGCGCGGTAGAGACCTCTGATGTTGTCATAACTATGGGTTGCGGCGATGCCTGTCCTTTCTTCCCCGGAAAGCGTTATCTAGATTGGAAACTTGATGATCCTGCTGGACAAGGTGTTGATGCGGTACGCCCGATTCGCAATCAGATAAAGCTCTTGGTTCAGGATTTGATACAAAGTTTGTAATCGCAATCTAGACTTCGCTTCATGGATGGCGTTTTAGAGAAAGCCGCAGTACAGCGAGCTAAGGCCGCGATTGCAGCGAGTGGCATGAAGGGCGAGATAAAACTACTTTCCGACAGCGCCCGAACTGCAGCAGAAGCGGCATCAGCCCTAGGTATTCAAGTGGGTCAAATCGCCTCATCATTAGTTTTCAAATTGCCTGATGGAAAACCACTTCTTGTAATCACATCAGGCGGTCACCGAGTAGATACTGATTTGGTAGCCGGTTTTCTGGAGGTTCCTGAACTCGGTAGAGCAGATGCGGATTTTGTAAAGGAAGTCTCTGGTTACTCAGTAGGTGGAGTCGCACCCATTGGTTGGCTAAATGCTCCAGCAATAACTTTGATTGATTTAGCCTTGGATAATTACTCTGAAGTTTGGGCGGCAGCTGGACATCCTCACACTGTTTTTCCAACCTCTTTCTCTGAATTAAAGGCCGCTGCTGGTGCAACGCCTGCGAAAGTTGGACATTAGATTGCACTCATTACATTACGAGATTTCAGGAAATGGTGAACCCCTTGTTTTGATTCATGGCTTGGGCTCGGCCAGCACGGTATGGAAACCTATTCGCAATTTACTTGATCAGAGTTTTAAGGTCATTTCCCTCGATCTTCCAGGACATGGAAAGACTCCATACGCAAAAGGTCAACCGATGGATCCACATTCCCTTGCCGGTAATATTTTTGATCAACTAAGTGAGCTCGGAATTGAGAGATTTCATTTAGCCGGCAACTCACTTGGTGGCTGGGTAGCGATGGAGATGGCTAGTACTTCTCCAGAGCGAATACTCTCTTTAACCGCTTTAGCTCCCGCAGGATTGTGGCTAAATCCTTACAACGCGCGGTATCCAGGCACGGCTTTAGCGAGGTTTCTGGCACGCAACACTGCAAAGTTGGCGCCGACCGCATTGCACTTTGAATCAGCAAGAAAGTTAGGTTTTTCAGATGTTTCACCGCGTTGGCGCGAATTGAGTTATGAAACCTGCCTGGATGCAACTCTGGCGATTGCCGGCGCCGAAGGTTATTACCCCGCATGGGATGGCATGTTGATGAAAAGGTTTGACAGTTGCATTCCAGAATCAATTCCAGTGACAATAATCTTTGGTGACACTGATAAGACCTTGCCAGCGACTACCTGCCAAGAAAAATCCCTTGCACCAAATCATGCTAAATGGATAATCTTTTCTGAGACAGGACATGCTCCAATGTGGGACTCTCCTCTTGATGTAGTTCATGAAATAAAGAAAGCGGCAGAGTTAGCAAAGTGATTAAGGTTTACTTTTGGCGCATCGAGAGAAAGAAAATCCTGTGGGCAATCATGAGAATGGCGCTTGATCGCATAACTCTATGGCGTACCCCTGGAATTAGTTTTTGGAAGCTGCTGGGAGCTGGCAAGGGTGAAACCTTCACCCCCAGAGATGCCGATCCAACTCGTTGGGGGCTTTTGGTAGTCATTGACCCAAATGAGCTTTCCAATTTTGAAGCCGGCCCCTTGCTGCGGCGCTGGCGAGCAAATGCCATTTCTGAGTATGCAGTTGAACTTTCCCCGATCTCGGTGCATGGCGAATGGTCTAGGAAAAAACCATTTGCTCATCTGCCACATTCACCAGCAAGTTGGCCTGGAGCAGTTGTTGCTATAACTAGAGCGAGAATCAAATTGCGCAAGAATTTAATCTTTTGGCGCAGCGTTCCCCCGGTAACCAAAAGTTTGCATAGTTCCCCGGGGTTAAAGGCTGCGATCGGAATTGGCGAGGCCCCTCTTGGATTGCAAGGAACTTTCTCAGTTTGGGAATCAGGAGAGGCGGTACGTAACTTTGCCCACAGGGGTGAGGCACACAAGGCCGCGATCGCAGCTACACATCGTGAAGAGTGGTACGCCGAAGAGATGTTCTCTCGCTTCGCCGTGACTAAAGAGCTTGGGAGCTTATAAGGCACAATTGCCCCATGTCGGTACGTAATTTTCGCCCTAGACGGGATTCCCGACGCACCATCTCGCCGCTGCAGAACTTTGTTTTGCTCGCCACACTAACTGTTGCACTGGGATTACAGATCGCCTACCCAATCAGCGAGGGCGAAAGATTGAGATTGATAACAATCGCCACCGTTTATTGGGCTGCTGGAGCGATGCTATTGCATGCCTGGTTTGCTTATGGAATTTCTTACGCGCTTCGTTTTCTTTCTATAACATTTTTCTACGCGCTTTTTGTAGAACAAATTGGCATGCGAACTACCTGGCCATTTGGAAGTTATGAATACTCTGGAACTCTTGGTTATCAAATATATGGAGTTCCACTTGTTGTTCCATTTGCTTGGATAATGATGGCTCATCCAGTTTTTCTTGCGGCTCGCAGAATTGCTCCAAGTTGGGTTTTTCTGGCAGGTGGATATGGATTGATGTCTTGGGACTTCTTTCTAGATCCGCAGATGGTTTCGGCTGGTCGCTGGAGTTGGGAGATAACCGGGCGCACCGTTCCATTTCAACCAGAGATTCCTCTTTCGAACGCCTTTGGTTGGTTGCTAACCGGTATGGGTTTAATGGCGCTTCTAAATCTCTTGTTACCGAAAGAGCGTAGATCACTTGGTGCCAGCCGAGCGGTTCCCGAGTTCTTCCTGGCTTGGACTTTAATAGGCGGAGTAATTGCAAATCTTTTCTTCTTTGATAGACCTGGAGTCGCTTTCTTCGCCGGAACCGCATTAGGGGTATTTGTTTTGGCCTACTTTGCCTCAGTGCGCTTTGGCCGTCGCGATTAAAAATGCAACTCTTGGCTCAATTTCTGCTAACCGCAAACTTGGTAATTCTTGCAGTTTCATTAATCAATACCTTTACAGTCCGAGTAGTTAAAAACAAAGAGTTAACCCCTATAAGTGATTCAGTTTCTATTTTGATTCCTTTGCGGAATGAATCACAGAACGTACCGGGCTTGCTTGAATCAGTCCTCGCCCAAAGAGATATTGAGAGTTATGAAGTAGTCACATTGAATGACAACTCCTCCGATGACACAGTGGCGCAAATTGACAAGTTCTCTGCCCCTAACTTGCGAAAAGAGAGTGGCGCAGCACTTCCTGATGGCTGGCTCGGGAAGAATTTCGCCTGCCATCAATTAGCGCAAACCACTGATAGTGATTATTTGGTCTTTGTTGATGCTGATGTTCGCTTATCTCCAACTGCAGTAAGCCAATCAATTTCATTAATGAAGCAACTCAAATGGGATTTCATATCTCCTTATCCTCGCCAGATAGCGGTAACTTTTTTAGAGAGAGTGACTCAGCCGCTCTTGCAGTGGTCTTGGTTTGCTTCCCTTCCATTGCGCCTCGCCGAAAAACTACGAAAGCCATCGATGGTTGTGGCTAATGGGCAGTTTTTTATTGTAAAGCGCTCTGCTTACCTAAAGACTGGGGGGCATGAAGCAATCAAATCAGAGGTGCTGGACGATCTCGAGCTAGGAAGATCATTGGTGCGCAGTGGATTCTCTGGCGGCGTAGCCGATGGATCGAAGATAGCAATGTGCCGGATGTACAACAATTCGGTCGAACTCGTTGAGGGCTATAGCAAATCTCAATGGCGTGCATTTGGATCGCCATTCGGCTCAGCACTTGCTGTGTTAATCCTCTTCTCCACCTCCATACTTCCAATCGCACTGGGTTTAAGTGGTCAGATACTTGGCTGGTATGGATATTTTGCATTGGTCGCATCAAGAATGCTGGCTGCATTCAAAACTAAATCAGTTGTTAGTAGTGCCTCGCTACATCCAATTAGTGCATCCATCTGGATCTATCTGATTATTCTGTCTTGGTACCGAAAAGGTCGTGGCGAGTTAACCTGGCGAGGTAGAAACCTATGAGTTATCACCGAGTTACTGAAGCTCCAAAACGAGTAATTGTCATTGGGGCTGGAATGGGCGGTTTGGCAACTGCGGCTCGTTTGGCAAAAAGAGGCCACAAAGTTCAGATATTTGAATCCAATAACTTTGTTGGAGGTAAATGCAGAACAGAGTGGATTGATGGCTTTGCATTTGATACCGGCCCTTCCCTACTCACACTTCCTGCGGTCTATCGTGATCTGTTCTTGAAAACCGGCAAGAGAATTGAACACTTATTGAACATCAAGCCAGTAGACCCAGCCTTCACTTATATCTTCCATGATGGCGCGCAGGTAGTTTTCCCAAACCTTTCTCACAATAAAACTGTTTCAGCAATAAGTGAGGCCTTTGGCAAACAGGCGGGGCAAGAGTGGCATGAACTTCTATCTAGGGCGGAACAGATGTGGGACGCCTCGCGAGAATCATTTATCGAAAGTGAACTTAAATCCCCGCTACAAGTTTTGAAGCGCAGAACATTTTTCACAGACTTAAAGACCATAGCTCCTACAACCTCGCTGCGTGAATTAACAAATCAGTACACGACGAATCCATATCTAAGAAAGATTGTTGATAGATATGCCACCTATACCGGATCAGATCCACGCGAGGTTCCGGCGGTTTTGTTGACCATAGCATTTGTAGAAGAAGCATTTGGCGCGTGGCATGTAGAGGGTGGTCTTGGCGCGTTAGCAACGACATTGGAGTCACGGGTTCGAGATTTAGGTGTTGAAATCAACTTCAACTCTGCGGTTGCAAGTATTCTGCTTAAGGACCAGGCTGCTATCGGCATAAAGCTACAGGACGGTTCAGAGCATTTCTCTGATGTGATTGTCGCTAACGTTGATGCTGAACTGGTGTATAACAAACTTCTACCCAAGGTAAAGAGAACTGCTCGCGCTAGAAAGGCCTTGAGTAAGGCTACCCCTTCACTCTCTGGATTTAGCTTGCTACTTGGTCTATCTGGCAAATCAAATTTGGGACATCACACAGTGTTTTTCCCAGAGAATTATGATGCTGAATTTGACCAAATCTTCAAGGAGAAGCAGCCGGTAAGTGATCCGGCAATTTACATCTGTAATCCTAATGACCCGATAATGATTGATGATAAGGATTCGGAAAGTTGGTTTGTCTTGATAAACGCACCGAGACATGAACCAAACGGCGGATTTGATTGGTCGCAGCCTGGAGTTAAAGAAAGGTATGCCAATCACATCATTGATCTAATGGAAAAACGTGGTTTGGAAATCCGTTCTAGATTGCAGGTGCTGGAGATTCGCACGCCGGCAGATTTAGAAGCTAATACAAATGCGCCAGGCGGTTCAATCTATGGAACATCTAGCAATGGGGCGCGTTCTGCATTCCTTAGAGCAAAAAATCGATCACCGATTAAAAACCTTTACTGCGTTGGAGGATCTGCACATCCAGGAGGCGGATTACCGCTGGTCGGAATCAGCGCTGAGATTGTCGCAACAGCGGTCGAAGAGTAAAGAAGACAGTTAGCGCGGAGATTACTTGTAGTACCGCCCATAGAATTGAAACCGCAAAGGTAAAATCAAATTCAAATGCTCTCGCAACTAATGCAATAAATACCAAGCTGGCTCTTACAGGTCTCTCAGCTGTAGTCACTACTCCAATATCGTGAAAACCCAATCCTCCGGCACGTGCTCTCATGTACTCCTGCGAATATGCTGCTAGCCAAGCCAGCACTACTATCTCTAATGGCGCACCAAGTAAGTACAAACCAAAGGCCCAAAGTGCTTCAACAATGCGATCAGCTACTGCATCAAGCGCTGCCCCCCATTTGCTAACCCGCCCCGTAAGAATCGCCAGCGAACCGTCTAGACCATCGGCGGCGAGCGAGAGAACCAATAGCGCTATCGCCCAATTTGAATCAATCAAAACTACAAAGCCAACTGCTAAAACCAGGGATAAATAACTTAATCCATTGGGGGAAATCTTCAATTTAGAAATAAAGCGGCAAATCACATAACTTATGGATAACCAGCCCTTTACGATTCCTTTGACTGCAG
>JACCDZ011194211.1_pt1 | contig 12676 bp, 7 predicted proteins | sample 7449551 | NCBI WGS metagenome assembly JACCDZ01 (sample SAMN15323452, study PRJNA562643) | freshwater metagenome | isolation source: river surface water | place: USA:Blue River Watershed | collected 2017-08-18
CGCCATGCAAGCCGGCAAAGGCCTCGGCCAATGGCTGGGTGGACACCACGAAACGGTCGACGAACTCCAGACCGCGCCGTAGCGACTTGAGAATGTCCCTTGGCATCTGCGAACGATGCACGCTCTTCAGCGGCAGGTTAGGCAAGTAATCGTCCAGTTCATAGAGCGTGAACGCGCGGGAAAACTTTTGAATCCGGCGCATCGCTTCCAGGCGGTCATCACCAATCTGACGCTGCAGGACTATCACGTCGGGATCGTATCGTTCGAGATCGGTGACTTGCAGCAGCCCCATGGACAACGTGCCGTCGATCAACGCTGCGCTCTTGAGTGCCGAGAACGGCTGAATCACGCGGTAATGCCCACACCCCCAAGGATCGGCCGGATGCGCCAGCACCACCGGCGAAGGACGCCAGCTCAACGGCCGCCAGGTCAGCGAAACATCGCTTTCGAGATCGAAACCGCGCCCGCTGAGCACCAGGTTGCGGTTGTAGGCCGGATCGTTGGCCAATTGCGGCAGATAACGCTCGTACAACTGATCTTCGACGGCTGGCTTGGCAGGCGCAAAATGCTCTTCATGCATGACCACGGCATGAGCCGCCCAGACCGTAAGATAGCCCGCCTCACGAGCCCTCAGGCACAGGTCTACATCACGGAATTCTCTCAACCCTGCATCCAGGCCGCCAAGCTGACGGAACAGCTCGGCACGCACCATCAGACAGGCCTCGCCAACGGCACTGTAGTTCTGATCGACCTGCAGCCGCTGCAGATAGCCTGCCGACTCCATCGGCTCGCCCATGAACGCAGCCGTAGCCGGGCCGTTGACCCCCAATAGCAAACCGGCCTGGGCAACGCGCCCATTGGCGGTCAGCAACTTCCCTCCAACCACACCGACCTCGGGCCGTTGAGCATGATTGAGCAGCTCGCCCAGCCAGTCCGTATTGACGATCGCTGCCTCGCCAGACAGCAGCAGCAAGTACTCGCCACGCGCCTGCTCAGCCGCATGATTCTGCGCCAAACCTCCTACGACATTCAGTACGCGTATCTTGTCATCGCCCAGCGCAGCGACATCGCGCAGCCAGGCGCTGACATCAGGGCGCGCGTCTGTATCGACCAGCAAGAGCTCGTAATGGCTGTAGGCGGTCTTTTCCAGCAGGCTGTCCGTGCAACGCTGCAGCGCCGCCAGCGCTACATCCGTGGACAGGATGATAGATACCAGGGGGGCGGTGGCATGACCGTAATCGATGCGATAGCGCGCAGGCAGACCCGGTAGTACCTGGGCCTGGTAACCGCGATTGCCCAAGTGACGCTCGATCACTCGACGCTCGTCGGGGTTGTCCCGTAGTGCCGGCGCCTCGGTGATCAGCAGCGGCTCATCGATATGCCCCAGGCCAACCAACCCTTCCTGCTCGATGAGGCGGGTCAACAGCTCGAACTCGAAGGCCTCGGCAAACTCGGCATCGAAACCACCGACAGCGAGGAACAGATCTCGGCGATACAACCAGTGACGCGCCATGACCAACGGGAAGCTGAGCAGCAGATCTAGGTTAAACCCTGGCAGGAAGGCGCCACCCAGACTACCGTCCGGCAAGCGCTGCAACTGGTCGCCATAGACCGCACGGCACTCAGGATTGCGGACCAGCTCTAGCCCCGCGACCATCAACCCGCTCTGGGTAAACTCATCACCAGCACTGGCCAGCATGAACCACTGGCAATCACTCGCCTCCACCGCACGATTGATCTGCTGCGCCAATGGCTCAGCGGTCAGCGGCAGAAAATGCAGCTTGTCATGCGCCGAAGTCACCGGCACCTCGGATGGTGTGATCACCAGAATACGCAGCGTCGCGTACAGGCAATGCTCGCCAATCAGGCTCTTGAGTGTAGTCATCAGCGCCTCAGGCTGCCCCTCGACATCGAGCACCACCACACCAATCAACGGCCCACCTTGGTGAGCCTGCAGATACTCGCTGATCAGGCGGTTCTCGGTAGGTGTCGGCAGGCGCTCACGCAGCCAGCGCTTGAGGCTGAACTCGGACGGCTCGCTCGGCGAAGCGCCTAGGCGCTCCAGAACCTGCTGACGCTTTCGCCTTAAGGACTCCTGCCCAAGGTCGGAATGACGCGAATACAGCTCTCGATAGAGGACAGGATAATCCTTCAAAGCCTGCTGTGAACGCCGCGCAGGAGTATTACTTTCCTGACGCATGCGAACTTCCACCGTCTCACGCTGGATGTGGTGGAACGAGCGGCGAGCACACAGGCGCATGAGGAAATCCCAATCCTCCAAGCCGGCCAAGGACTCGTCGAAATCACCGACCTCGAGCGCCAGAGTACGCGGACAGGCAAAAGTATTGATTGGAATATAGTTATCGACCAGTAATCTATCTTTTGAATATTCCCCGTGTGGATAGCGCTGCTCACGGCCCAACTCAATACGTTTTCCAGTCTCGATTTTCTCGAGGACAAAGACCGCATCCGTGTATACGACGCTATCCGGATGAGCCTCTAGGCCTGCTGCCAGTTCTTGCAGGTGATTGGACAGGAACAGGTCATCATCGTCGAGAAACACGACATACTGACCACGCGCCAAACGCAAGGCGGAATTACGAGCGGCAGCTGGTCCGCGATTGCGCTCCTGACGCAAATAAGTAATGAAAAAATCATACGCTGCCAGCAAGTGCTCGACAGGTTCACCGTTATCGTTGACCAAGATGACTTCGAAATCGCGCAGAGTCTGGCTGCCGACACTGGCTAACGCGTCCTGCAGCAGATCAGGGCGGTTGTAGGTCGTTAGTATGATAGAGAACAACACGTTCTCCCCCTGCTGCGCTAAAGCCTCTAAGCGCTCGCAGAGCTGTTGCGCGCGCCTGCCCAACTCCGTATTCCGCTCTAGCGGATACAACTTCAGACGCCGTTCGAGATGCGCTGCCACCTCTCGTTCGCGCCCCTTGAGTAAGGTCTCTGCACCTCGCTCGAAAACTCCTTCGAGAATGCACAGGTGCCCTTCCAACGGTGCAGACGAGCTGTAAAACTCATTGGAGTGCTGCGCATCGTGAACGCGGTAACTGATGCCCGGTGTGGTAGTGAATATGAAGTCGGGATAACGCTGACCCAGCTGAACCATAAGGTTCCAGTCTCCGGCCCCACGAATTCTGGTGTCACGCTGCCAGACTTCGAAGAATGCTTGGCGCCGGATGATCGCGGCAGAAGGCGTGATGTAGTTATCGTACACCAACAGATCCGCGACCTCGTTACGCCCACCGATATAGTCGGTCTCACGGTGACCGGGATGGCGAGGCCCGACCAAGGGTTTACCCTGTTCATTTACCCAAGTGATCGGACTGTAACCAACAGCAATTCGGGCATCACGTTCCATTACAGGAAGAATCCTGGCTACATGCCCTGGATTCATGAAATCATCCGCCATAAACAAGATCAGATACTTGCCCTTAGCAGCCCAAAAACCGTTAACGCTGTTATTGCCTGCACCGAAGTTGCGTCGATTACGCATATAGCGTACCCGTGGATCTGCAGCGAAAGTCGCCATCACATCTTGAGTATTATCAGTCGAGGCATTATCCAGGACGAGAACTTCGATGGAGTCGACGCCCTGACTGAGAAGAGAGCGCACCGCCTGTTCCAAGTAGCGGGCATAGTTGAAGGCTGGAATCACCACACTGAGTAATAGCTCGTCACCACGAACCTGCGAAGCATCGAGCGCAATGCCGGACGTCAGTGCATTGATCCAGTAGTCGATGGTATATGGATAGATACGCTCGTCCGGACGCGTACTGCCCTGCATGAGGAACGATCGCAAACGAGCCGCTAGGGCCTGGTAGTCCTTCCAAGCCATGGCATCGAGAAAGGCATGCAGTTCGGCGTCAGTGGAAAACGCAGTGCCATCCACATAGCAATCAGCCGGAAACCAGTCAGGGACAGGCGCGACTGCGTTATACACCGGTACCACACCGTAAAGTAAGCACTCCTGCCACTGGGGCGACAACCAACCTACCAGGTCGGCATCTGCATCGCACACGGCAAAATGAGCATGTTCGAGCTTCACTGCATCACGTCCGAATACATTGGCTCTCTTGTTGAAAACCGGGCGAGGCGGCAAATCCGCGAGCGGTAAATCCAGCGGTTGATTTAGGCGAATCAGGTGCTGCCCTTGAAAAGCCTCGCGAGCTGGCAGAAACACACGATCAAAACGGTCGTACGCACCTTGCATCCCGTCCGCATGCTCCAGCCGCATAAGGTAGCGGCGCACACCGGCTGATACATTCAATGCCCTCAGCCCCGGGTGGTCCTGTTCGACAAAAAGCACAGCGTCGTGACTATCTTGTGTGGTCGATGCAGTCAAACGCTCGAAACGCAGACCGTTAGCGTCGCCATAAATCTGCAAAGGCTCCAGCGGAAGCAACGACAGTAGCCTTATCCACTGCTCGTCACTCAAGAGGAAAGCCTCACCCTCCACTCCCGGATGAACGCCAGCGATCCCCACTCGCCAGGGCTCACCCTGACAACGACCGCCTGCAATCAAGGCCCAATCCATAACGTTATCCCCTGTCACGGCCTCGCTCGCACGCAGCCTCGTTGAATTTCAATTACCGTAGCCCTGGAGTCTGGCCCAGACAGCCATGCTCTCGATCGACTGATTCAATGTCGTCCACACATCCAACCCAAGCCGGCGCGCACTGGAGATGTCCGGCACGTAGAAGGCTCGACTGGACTCGTCAGGTCGGCCTAATATTCGTAAGGCCTTCCCGGGAGAAACATGCTCCACCACCCGCCGCGCCAGCGCAGCTAAGCTGATGGCCTCGTCAGAGCCGACGTTGTAGACCTCGCCGGAATGCCCCCTGACCAGCAACGTCAGCAACCAGCCGGCCAGATCGGCACCATGCAAGTAGCTGCGCACGGCCTGTCCGCTGGAATGAAGCACAATCTCATCCGCGCACAGGGCATCACGCACGAAGTTACCGATCGCAAAATGTGCGTCGAGTGGCAACCCAGGCCCGGAAAAAGCGAAACAACGCGTCATCACGAGAGGCAGGCCATACTGTTGCGCATAGATAGCTGCAAGTGTCTCCTGTGCCCGCTTCGCTTCGCCGTAGGCACTGTTCGCACTGTTACTGAGACATGCGCCTGGATATGTTTCGACGACGCCCGCATCCTCATCTGAAGCGCCCGGCAAGCTACCGTACTGTGCCCCGGACCCCGTCAACAGCACGCGTGCATCATGCCGCACAGCTAAATCCAACACCCTGCGAGCGCCCGAGACAATGGTGTCGAAAAGTTCCAGTGGTCTGCCGTGAGCAGCTGCTGAGGTATCGGCAGCCGCATGCAGGATCAACGTCACCGGGCGTCCCGGTAGCGCTCGAAGATCGCGAACATCACCACTTAACCAGTGCAACCAGGAGCAATCTCGGTAGCGCGGTTGAGCATCGAGAAAGCGAGTCGGCGTACGTGACAGCACGGAAACCTCCACCCCTGCTCCCTGCAGGTTCAACTGATAGAGCAACGCCAGCAGCCACTGGCCAAAAAAGCCCGTACCACCAGTCAGCAGCAAGTGTTGCCCGGCCAATTCGCCATGCAGCCCCAAAGTAGCGGGAATACCTTGCAGCGCTCGCTGGATGATCGGTGAATGAGGGGAGAAATCAGGCATCGACGTTATTGCCCCGACAGTACATCGGCGAAGAAAACATCCACGTTCTCACTTCAATAAAAGTACAAGGTAATGTCTTCTAGAATATCCGCATACAAGCGAATACCAATTCTGTAGTCCGGGCGGATGGCAGATACTTCGTCAATCAACCGCCAGAAATCGTCCGAGCGATGATAGGCACAGACCGCCAAGGTGGGCTTATCACGATTGATGACAGTGCGCGCACCACGCAGGGCTGCGGCCTCCATCCCCTCGATGTCGAGTTTGAAAAGACCTACCTTGCCTTGCACCACGGCATCCAGCGGCACCCCCTGGATGTAAGAGGTGATGTTTGCGGGGACATGGCTACTCAACTCGCCCGCGATGTCATAAGACAGCTCAGGCTGATAAGTAGCACGGCTCGGCGCTTCGTCCAACCCCATGTTGAACACCCAGACGTGCGGCCGATGAGAGACGCTCCTGAGGGCCTCGTAATAGGCAGGTAGTTCCGGTTCGAACAGCCACGCCTGCTCGACCGGACCAAAATTCGCTTCCAGGCGATGCAGGGTGTCGCCTGATGCTGCCCCTGCATCAACGAAGCGCGCAGCGTACTCAGGCTGCACGAAAGCCCTGTCGAAATACTCTTCGCCCCAAGGCGACATGACCTGCTGCGCATAGGCAATGGAGAGACGCGTTCTCATGCCAATCAGCGCATCGTAAACCTTGCGCGATGGCTCATCATCCAGGCGCAGAAACGCTGAGATGAAACGCCAAGGCTCCAACAACGGCGCCTCCACGAACGATGAAAATTTCTCGCTCCCCAAGCCTGGCCCCGGACCATCCAACGCATACAGGAACTCATGCATGTTGACCAGGCGAATGCCTGCCACCTGCTGCAACTGCTTGGAAATCGCGTTGCCGTGCCGGCCGCTGGCGATCACGACGACTGAGTTTTCCAGCATGGCGCTGGAGGGATGATCAATCATAAGCCCCTCCAGCGACTCACCCTGCTTGGCAGGGTCGTTATCCAGAAAACCTTTGACTGCGAGCCCCAGAACCTGCGCGTAACGAGCCAGTCGCAACCCGACCTTGAAGGCTCCAAAAATATGGAAACCCTCTCCGAGCCACTCGCTGATTCGCTGCCTGCGATCTGCCAGCTCCGCGAGAACCGCACCGGTATCCAGCAAAGCACTGATGTTCGGGTAATCCTGCAAACGGGATAGAACCGCCAACTTCGATGGATGCCTGAGCTGTATGTGGTCATGGACATCGCGTAGAAATGCGTCGGATCTGCTCACTGGCACAACCTTGCCATCAGCAAGTGCAAGCGAGTAGATACAGTTCGCCTGCATCTCTGCACCAGCAAGATCAAACTCGGGCAAACGGGTAGTTTTCATATCAAACGCCTAACCGATGAGAGCAGCCACGAAGACGCAGCCCAGCCATGCATGAACCCAACGAAGCCATCCGAACACCAGGCGTTGCCCTTAATCCAGAACGACATCAAACGACAAGTCCCTGTTTTTCGAATACAGCACCAGCAGGCGCTCCCTGATGTGTGCCAGCCGGCTCGAGATCCAGCGATTCAATACTTCGTCAGGGTCTACCAGCAATTTTTCCTTCGCGCGTGCGGTCGCGCTGTTGATTTCCACATAACGCCTCGCGATCTCCAGCACTTCAGCGTCATCGAGATGGTCGAGCATGATCGACACGTTCGGTGGCGGCACCTCTCGGTGGTCGAGCGCATATTCGATGGCCAATATGTCGTTGAGACTCTGCAAGTAGGTACGCAACCTGACATTGCCCGGTTCAATCAGGTAATGCTGAAGTCGCCCCTGGGTCGTCACGAAGCGACGCTTGCAGAAGTCATAGATGCGCAGCAGTTCTTTCATCTCCGAGAAACGGGCATGAATGCTGCCAAAGCGATCGGTAACTACCCCCTCTCCGTAATAGAACATGTCGGAAAAAAGCGAAGCCACCTTGGGCGAGTTATCACCGGGGATCACACCGATATCGAATGCAGGGTCATGTACGGTCAATGAGTTGAGGTGATGGGGGCAGGAGCGAACAAATACCAACTCGGGCATGTCGGCGAACCTGCGCGAGCACAACTCGATATCTGCCAGCAGCAGATTCACCTGCCCAGCGATGTGCAAGGCTCCCGACAATGGCGTCTTGTTGTTGAGCACATCATATTGCTCGGGCGACAGCCTGCCCTGCGGCTCGTAGAGTGCCAGCAAATCATGATCCGACGACGCGTTGCCCATTCCGAGCGGAATCGAGCCCATGGGCGCGTAGCCCAGTATACGTACTGAACAGTGCTTTTCCGTCTGCTCGATGGCAGCGTCGACCTGCTCCTGCAGATCAGGGTTCGCGCACCTTTCAATCAGCTGTACGCGCATCACTGAGGCCCCCGCCCATCCAGCAGGAAATCATATTTTTCCGGCGTAGTGCCCTGCTGGATAAAACGATCGGCAATCCGATAAAGGCGCCTGACTCGTCGATCGAACTCGCTCTCCTGATACGCGTAGCAGATCGAACAACCCAAGAGGGCAAACGCCTGCGCCAGTGGCTCGAGATCAGCGCATTCGACCCGCAGAATGACGCCCTTGAGACTGACCCGGCCAGTATTGCTGAAATTCGCCAGCACGAACGAGCGACACAATTTCAGCAGTGTTTCGTAATAGGCGCTTTCCGCGTGGTACGGCGCCTTCAGAAAGTACGGGTGCATTACCGGATAGGGCAGTTCGGTGACACTCGTTTGCATCATGTGCTCGATCAACGACTGCAGAGCAGGACGATTGAGGTAGGTCTCATAATCGCTGGCCGACAACCGAAGCGGAATCAGCGAGCGTTTACGATGGATCAGGAAAGCTGCGCGATGCTTGCCACTGTCCATGTTGAAGTGCCCTTCATCCTCATTCCAGTCGGCGTTGACCGCGTGATTCAGGAAAAACAGAGGATCGATGGATTCAGTCTGCCGCATGCGCTCATACACCTGCCTGCGACTTTTCAGTACGTTATCTATCCATGCGGCCGTTTGTGCGATGCCGAACTGTTCGGCAGCGTTACGACAATACAGATCGATATAGTGATCTGGAGTAGCATCAACCTCACCATCGAACCACTTGAACAGTTCTAGGTAGGGAAACAGCGTGAGCACCGGACTGTCCTTGAACAGCCCGTTGCCGTTGCGGCGTGCAAACGCGAGCAGTGCCGGTACCCATGCCAGCACCTCATCCGCCGCGACCTCGATGAGCGCATCGTCCTGGTATGCAGGGCGAAACAGGCCGTCCAGCTCGGGAACCGCAGTGGGTAAACTCAGTTGTTCGCCAATGATGTTGTTGTAAACCCTCGCCATCGCGGCGCGGTCCTCTTCAGACCGCCACGACATGTTGGAGCCGTCCACGGGGCAGAAGATGACATGCCCGAACCCTTCGGCAGCCAAACTCAATGCGATGCTTTCATGCTCGAAGATGTTGTTCACGCAGACAATCACGAGGGCCTGCTTGTCAGCTGCGGCAGAACTCATGACCGTTATGCCCTCGTGAACGCCTATCTCGGCAGCACGTTTATCGATGAAGCCGATGATATTGCAGTCACTTCGTAGATAGCGCGAAACCATGGTGCCGCGATGGGCCGCACCGTAGAGAATGACCGGCGTGTGCGCTGTCCACATCATAGCGGGCAAACTTCCTTGACCAGGCGCATGAACTCGGCGTCCGGCTCGCGTTCACGAACCGGAAACGACATGAACGCTGGATGCTTCACGACGGCAGGTAGTGTTTGCAGAGTCCGACAATGATCCATCAGAGCCTGCGCCTGCCGCTCACGGAAATAGGCCTCCCACTCGTCTTTCTTCATCTTGAGCGGAATGCCATCGAAACCCTGACGTTCAAGATAGAACGCGCGGTGAGAACCATCGAGGATATTGAAACGGTGCAACGCCTCGTCGAACACAGCGACGGACGCGGCCTCGCGGTAGTAGTCGCTCAAATCGAAGAATGTCTTGGAGCGGTAGAACTCCGCCTGCTCCTGAGTAAAGAGTTCATCGAACGGAAGCAGCGTCTTGACGGCAGGATCATCCAAGCGCACGTTCGTCACCTTGTCGATGAGGTCCTGCGACTGGCCTTGCCACTTGAAGTAGTCGGCGTAGTCGTGATCGATACCATCGTAAGAGCGCCGCACGGTATACACGTAGTCCTTGTGTACGATGGAAGTCACATAGTCTGACAACGTACTCAGAATGTAGTCCGCGGCTCGAACGGTATACAGCTCGTCAAAACTCGCACAAGGCGCAGCGTAATCTCCCGAATAGAAGGCATTCCAAGCACGCGTCATGGCAGCTGCCTTCTCTCCACGGAGAAAAACCGGCAGGTGAAGAATCGTCGTATAACCAACGCTACGCAGAACACCTGCGATCTCGGGATGAGCAAGGCCATTGCCTATCGCCACAAAGACCAGCAGGTTACCGTGCTGCTGCAGGCATGCCTCGACGCTCATTACCGGCACAGGTGAATCCGTCACACCTTCAGGCTTGCGATCAATGATGGCGCGCACCTCCACGCCGTGCTGCAGCAAGCGCCGACAGAATCCGACGCCTATCTGACCACCGCCGTAGACAACGACAGACTCAGCCATCGAAGAAAGTTCGTTCATTGATCGCACCTGAAATTTTCTTGTAAAGCGACCAGCGCGTATTTCACTGCCAGCATGCGGGTCATGATCGTCCGGGTACGGCGTAGAGCACCACATCGAAGGTACTTGGCGAGTGACAGCGCAGGTAGAGTCGATAACCCAGGTCGTAGTCCTGGAGTTGCTCAGCTATCTCCCAGAGATGCTCAGCGCGGTGATAGATACTGATGGCTAGACGGGGGCGATGTATGCGCAGAAGATTCTCCGCGCCGCGCAGTGCTGCAGGCTCTTCACCTTCGACATCCATCTTGATGAAGTTGGGAGCAAAACCTGGCAACGCGTCATCCAGACGCACACAGCACACGGGATTGCCGCCCGACTCGATGAGGTGACCGCCCGCCCCCAACGCAGGATCATAACCACTCACTCGGTTGCTGTCCGACACACCGCAGGGGAAATGGATGGCTCCGGGAACCGAGCCGAGCTGCGCTGTCAGGTATCGATAGTTGTCCAGATCCGGCTCGAACGTCGCCAGGCTAGCGAAGCGAACGCCCGCGCCCAGAAACGACTGGACCGTATCTCCGGTGTAGGCACCGCAGTCGATGAAACGCAGCGGTTCGGGTAGGCGAGGCAGGTCGCCGGGAAAGTACTGTTGGGCGGAAATCGCTGGCAGACAGCGAGGGTCACCCAAGGTGCGATACTCCACTATCGCGTCCAGCAGCGCCTTGCTGGCTTCATCGGCCAGAATCGCGCGTAACGAGGCGACACGAGAGGCGTGCCGCTCGTAGAACTGTGGCTCGACCAGCCAATAACGAAACGGCTGGTCCTGAGGGTAAAGGCGAACGAACTCCACCATGCTGACGATGCGGGCGTAACCGAGGGCCTCGAGGTCGTCGAAAATGTCCCGGGTATCAACATGGGCGTTGAACACACCGATCAACACGCAGGCTGTGCTTGGATCGTGACTGGTCGCCCAATGCTGGGCACTGTAGACAGGCAGGCCATCGACCTCACGCAGGCTTTCATCCCGATCAAGAAAAGCGTCCACGGACTGACCGCGAGCCGCCAGATAATCACGTACCCGCCGTCCCGCAAGCCGTGCCCCGTAAATCAACAACTGATCCAGGCCGAATTCATTCGCCATGGTCCGCCACCTTGATCAGGACTGCGTGTCCATTGAGGTTATGCACGAAGCGATAGCCCTGGTGCTGCGTCACGAACTCATTGACCATGCGCGTGCCCCCTCACAGCCATAGAAACCGTAATCGTCGAAAACGACCACGCCACCTCTCACGAGCCGGGGCGCCGCCCAGAGCAGTACATCGCGAGCGGAGTCGAAGGCATCCACGTCGATGTGCACCAGGGCCAGCCTGTCGCTGACCAGCTCCGCATTGCGCTCCGGGAACATACCGACCAGTACGCGAACCCGCTCCGCCACCTGGCAACGCTCAGCCAATCCGACAACCAGATCGACCCCGGTATCAGCATGCTCCCCTCCACGGTAACTGGTGTCGTGCGAACTGGCCTTGACCACACCGCTGAAGGTATCGGCCAGGAACACACTGCGCCGCTCTCGCAAGTCAGCCATCGCCATCAGACATCCCGAGCCACCGCGCCAAACGCCGACTTCCAGGAAATCACCGTCAACGTCGCCTAGCTGGCGAACCAGCGTCCACAATTCATACAAGCGCATCATGTCGACCAGCGTGTGATCGCGCACGGCCTCGTACACCTCGCGAAACGCGGCGTCATTGACCCATGGCGCGTGGCTGGCCATGGGCAGAACACGCGCATGGCGCACTTCTGGTGATTTTTCATGAGCCCAGTCAGGCTGGCCACGCAGGTAGCCATAGCACAGACCGATCAGACGACGCTTGAGCCACGCCTTCATGCGGGAGGTTCCAGCGATACAGCCATCTGTTGTGCCAGCTCCTCGCGGCTAAGGAAGGGATACAGGTCTTCCAGGGCTCCCGTTACCGGCTTGCCATTCTCGTCGATGCGCGTCATCACCCGAGGCACACGCGGCTCCTCGACCTGCACCAGCACCTCGCAGATTACCGGCCCATCGCAATCCAGCACCCTTTGCAGGTTGTCCTGCAGATTGGTATGTGACTCGATACGTGCGTAACCCACACCATAGGCGCTAGCCAGCTGAGCCAGATCCGGCAATTGCAAGCCGCTGCTGGCATCAGCGCCGACCAGCAGCTTGAAGTGCGCGCTTTGCGATGCACGAATCGAGGCGTAGCCCTGATTGTTGATGACGAAGCACTTGATCGGCAGCCGCTGTGCAGCAAGGGTCGCCAGCTCCTGGACATTCAGTTGCAGACCGCCATCACCTTCGACACAAACCGTAGGCCGACGCCCGGAGGCCAAACAAGCGCCAATCGCCGACGGAAGACCAAAGCC
>JACCDZ011220954.1_pt1 | contig 12673 bp, 11 predicted proteins | sample 7449551 | NCBI WGS metagenome assembly JACCDZ01 (sample SAMN15323452, study PRJNA562643) | freshwater metagenome | isolation source: river surface water | place: USA:Blue River Watershed | collected 2017-08-18
AGAAATATATGTATTGTGTGTAACAATGTAGTTGTCTGTGACATATAAATGTTCAGGATGCTCTATTGAAATGCATTGGGTTTCTTTTTTACCTATATATTCTACTTTGTTTATTCTTAATCTAAGATGTTTAGTATATTGGTTTGTTTCAGTTGTTCTATCTGCTCTACTCGGTCTACTGAATATTTTTTTTGGTTCATGCATTTGTATGGTTATGTTGTATGATACTTTTCCTATCCTCTTGTGACCGTTATGCATGTAAGTAGGCATTTTTCTACCAATAGATGCTACTCCACCTAAAGACCAGACTAACTCCCTGAAGTCATCGGCTAATTGCTTGCTAGAAGTAGAATATGAAATAGAGTTTTTTGTATTAATAGTTCCATCTGTATCCATTAATCCTCTTAATAATTCCCACCTTTGTTCTTCTGAACCATTTAGGTAATCTTTAGGTATAAATTTTTCATAACTTCTTTTTCCTCTTAATTCAAGTCTATCAAATTCTTTTGTATATATATTAAGGCCTCTGTTTTCTTTTTGTGTAATGCTAATTGTAGAATATTTATGGTCTTCGCTCCATGCATGTATTGTTCTAAACTTGTATTTAGACATATCTAATTTGCTTTTCATATTTTCTATAACTTGGTTGCAAGATATGGTATATTGTGGAGCAGTTAATTTCTGACTAAAGCATCCATCTCCTAAAAATACTCCCATTACATATGGTGGAATGATAAAGTTTTTGTCTTTATTTTGTTCTGGCTTTACTAATTGAATATAGTATCTTACCTGACTAGGTGTCTTTAGTCCTATAAATTCTATTAACTCTTCAGTTGTAATTACCTTCGAAGAAGTTTTACCATTTCTTACAGACCTGTGTATTTTCCATAAATGATGCAATCCACATTCCGCAGTTCTTCCATCTTTAAAAGTAATTCTATATACATCTTTTTCTCCCTGAGGAAATACTCCATTTACTTTAGTGATGGTACCATCTGCAGCAATTACTTCATCTCCTAGTTCAATATCACCCATTCTTTTCCAGCCATTAGGAATTCTAATTAAAGAATCTAGAGGCTGGTCTTTTCCGACACCAGTTGCTGCATCTAGTAATATACCATTATAGCCTAAAACATTCTTAAAAAATTCATATTCTGTAAATGCTTTGTCTTGAAATTCCAAAGGTTTTACATCCATTACTTTATCTAGTAAATCCATATTTAATTTAAATGCACCATGGAAATCATATTCTTTAGGATTTAACCAGGTTTCTTCCATTAATACTTTTTGTAATGCTTTAATTGCTTTTAGATTTACCCAACTAGTATAAGGTGCTTCACCATTTAAAATATACTTGCATATCTCGTTTAATTCTAATAGAAAGAAACTATCAATTACTATTTCTTTAAAACTTAAGTTTCTAAATAATAAATCAAATTTCTTTCTACCAACTATAGAATTCATAATGAATCCTCTAAAATTTATACCAAAGTTAGAACTAAAAGTATAAACCTGTGTTTTTTCATCATATTTGTAACTAACATTATCAAACATATTCATATCCTCTTTAGTATTGTAGGCTTCCTACTTGTGATTTAATAATTTCATTTTGGAATCTATTATCTGACATATTTAATATTCCTATAAATTCTCTTCTTGCTTCTCTATAGGCTTCTTTGGAATCAGACCATTCATCTACTATAGTTTTTAATTCTACCAGCTCAGCTCCACCAGTTAATACATTACTATTTATTTCTTTTCTCTTGTGTGCATAAATCCATTTTTGTACAGCTAACTCACATAGCTCTGCAAACTTAATATGTGCACTAGCAGGAAGATTTGATAGATTTGGATTATTTTGCACTCTAACAGATATTAAAGAACCAGGGTCTAGAAATTCTATATTCTCTAACTTTATTAAATTTTCTGATACTACTTCCAATCTCACAGTTGAGTTCATTGGAGGAGTAGCTGCTGTATTCATCATTTTTCTTAAAAGACCACTTGTCCCACCAGTACTCTGCATAGAATATCCACTGATTTGTGAACTAATTAAATAATCAGCACTTAATAATGGTCTGTTATTTAGTATCTTTTTTGGGACTTCCAGCAATAAGATTCCGTCTCTATTAAATTTTAAAATACAATTATTTACTGGTATCTTTTTTTCTTCACCTTCTAAAAGGTTTATGTCTGCTATTACATTGTTTCTAATTACTATATGCTCCAATGTAGATATAGCAGATACTAATTGAGAACCTACTCTTCTTGAGAATGCATAATTAATTACATCATTATCTATTTCTGTTAGTATATGTCTTTTTGCTGTCTCTATAGCATTACTCATCTTTTCCTCCAATTATTAAATTTATTCCATCTAAGTATTTAAAGAAATAATCAGATATTTCATTTGGTACATATATGTTTTCTCTTTTGTACATTTTTATTAATACTCTTAATCCACTAATATATGAACTATTCATTTTTCTTCCATTTTCTTTAAAAATAATTAAAGAAAACAATATATATTTTAACTTAGGTAAAATTGTACACCATCTGTTTAGAGATGTAACTGTTAAAGAATCTTTTTCTAATTCTGTTACAATATCTAAAGCACTCTTTTCTATTAATCTTAAATTTAAAAATAAATACGAATAACTCTTTTTTGTAGATTTATTTAATTTATTAGAAAAGTCTAAAGAGTAGTTATTAAAAGCATTCTCAATATTTGTTAGTACTATTGGTAGCCTAGCATTGATTTTAATATTACTAAACTGTATATCTACAGCAACTCCTTTAACTTCTACTTTGTCAGTATTTATATCTACATAACTATTTAATATAGCTATATCGGTAAAGCTATTAATTAAATTAGGATAAACATATCTATAAACAAATTCTGCTATGCTAGTTGACCTATCTAGCCTTTTTGCATTTTGATAATAATATCTATATTGCAATAGTAGCTTATCTATATCTATAGTATATACCAATACATTCTCGTCTTTATTGTCGTATGTAATCTCATTGTCTGGATTTAAAAATACCATACCTTTAAAACAATGATATATGCATTTTACAGATTCTGTACTTTTCCAATCATCTTCTATATTTCCAGATAATAAATCAGACATATCATTATCTATAGATATAAATACTTCCCTACTATTATTGAAGGTCTCATTATCTATTATTCTACCTTTTGTATCATTAGTAACTATACCATAATTTCTAGCTACATATTCTTTTCTAGCTTTTATTCTAAATAGAAAATCTATAATATCATCTTCTGCATTATATAAATCATTAATAAGCTTAACAAATATATTACTATTTTCTACTCTTGCTACTTTATTAAAATAGTAGTCTTTTGCATCATTGATATTTTTAATAGCACTTTTTTCTATACTATTAAATGTCCCAGTATGTACTATTCCTTCTGCGTATTCAGAATTGTTTATGAAGAAATTCATTTATGCCTCCCTATCTACAATTGTAATTGTAGATTCCTTTCTGTTATATTTTTATTATTATAGTGCTTGGCAGTTATCAAAAAAAGTTTTTTTATTATATATATTATATTATGATAAAAACACCCTTTAAAAAAGAATATGCTATTAATAGCATATTCTCTAAGAGATTATGACAGAAAGGTTGTGTTTATAGTTTAGGTATTAATATGTTTTGTAAACATTAAATCGAAATAATTTTACACACATATTATTAATTTAGTATAGTAATATACGATTTTTTAATTAAAAAATTTACAGGAGAAAATTATGGGTAACGACGGAAACAAAGAAGCAATGTTTGGAGGATTTGGGAGTGGCGACTCTTTAAACCAACAAGAGCAAGAGCAAGTAAGACAAAGACCTGGTCAAGGTCAAGATGATTCTGAAGATATTGGTGAGCAAACAACACAAAGAAGAGATAGAAAACCAGTTGCATCAGGTGCATTAAAATCTATCCAAACTATGTTAAGAAAATCAGGTGGAACATTCTCTTCAGGAGTAACTTCTGATAACACTTTACAAGATGCAAAAATTGCATTATCAAGTTTATTAGAATTCTCTAAAACTGAAATTAATGTTGGTAACAAACAATTCCAATTAATTCCAATTGAGAAAAACTTAGCTGGTACACATTATTCTGCTATTGTTTTAGCAGCAAGATTTCCAGATAAAAAAGCTGTTGCATATAATGTATTAATGTTATCAGGAACAGGTAGAAGAGAATTAACTGTTAACTCTATCTTAAAAGCTATTCCAACTGAACAAGAAAGAAGAGTAAGTAAGAAAACTATGGAGGAAATTGAAAGAGAAATTGTATTACCTGTTGATACATTCGATGAAGAAATCTATAAACCATATGTAGAAGAACAAATCACAATTAAATTTGATGTAAAAGCTCATGAAAAAATTGTATTCATTAACACATTTGTTGCTGAATCAGATATCGTTTTCTTAAGAAACATTGAAGATAAAAAAATCCCAACAGATGAAGCTGCAGAAATTTTTGAAGGTATGTTTAACTCATTAACTTATTTAACTACTCCAGCTGAAAATGACTTTGACTTTATGCCAATTATTGAAGCAAAAGCTGAAATGAAAAAAAATGGTGGTGGTGCAGTAACTTTAGTTTCAGATGTAAGATTAGCTTCTGACTTTAAAGATATTAGAAAAGATTTAGAAGTTAAATTATCTGTTAAAGTTGGTAACAATGTTCAATCAACTTCTGTTAATGCTCAAGCAGGTGAACAAGAAGTAGCTACTGCTTCTATTTATGCAGCAGCTGTATTAGGTAGACAACAAATTACAGAACCAGGTACAAACAAGTTAGTTGAAATCAATAGAGCTCAACCATTAATTGTAATCTCTGATATTTCAGGTGTTGAGAAAACTCTTAAATTTACATTAGCTGGTATTATTGCAGCAGTGCCAATGATTAGACCAGATATGTATCCATATGCAGTTATTAATTCTAAATCTAACTGGGGTGAATTATTTAAACTTCAATATGGGGATGTTCCTGATGAAGCACAATTTGCTGATTTAAAATCTCAAGAATTTACAACTGAATCTGTAATTAGTTCAATTGATGATATTACTGGTTATTCTGGTAATGCTTCTGAATTAGCTGCATTAGGAATTGATATTTCTAACTCAACATTATCTCAAGGTTTAAATATCTTAAGAGCTGCTGCTGATGAAGATACAGAATTAGCAAGAGCTGCCGGTGCAAAAATTGTTCAAGCATTACATGAGATTACAGATGGAGAATTTAGTGCAGATTTCAATCCGCTAGATATTTTTAGTAACTGGACTGTTCTACCAGGTGGTTACTACTTAGATGCTAAAACTAATAATAAAATTAGTTTACAAAGACAAGATTTACCAAAATTCATTGAGCAAGGTTTAGACCCAGAGTCTATTGCACAAATCAATGAAGCACAAATCAGTAATGCAGATATTGATTCTTACTTAGAAACTTTAGAAGCATTAGAAAAAGTTGGTTTAGGTTCAGCAATTGTTAAAGATAAAATTACAAGAGCATTATTCTCAGCTAACTTCATTGTTGCATTATTAAAAGCTTTAGGTAATATTGGATTAAACATTCAAGCAGAGCCATTAGCTACAAGAAGTGTGGTAAGAAACTTCAGAAACAGAAGTTTGGGTTACAACTTAAAAGGTGGTGTAGGATTCGTGGATTCATCAAGAGGTGGATTTGGTGGATTATCACATAGGGTTCCAACATCTTTTAGAGGTGCAAGAAAAACTTTCTCTAGCTGGAATTAATTAGATAAAATAGAATAGAGTATTAATACTCTATTCTATAATTTTAACTTTTTAATTTTAGAATAAACCAATATAGAGAAAGGAAATGCGAATATGGTATATTTAGAATTTGTACCAGTAGATGGGTATTATAACGAAATAACAAATGGTAAAATACTATTAAATAATTTCTCATCAGCTACCAGTGCAGCAGATATAGATAAAAACTTATTGACTACATATACAGATGGAACATTTAATAATATTCCACAATGTAATTGTGGTAAGTATAAAGTAGGTTATCTAGAAGGGAAAGAATGTCCAGAATGTGGTTCAGTAATTGAATCAATAATCAAAAAGAAACATCCACTAGTGTGGTTTAAAAGATATCCTGAAACAGAAAGATTTATATCTCCTTACTTTTGGGTATGCTTAAGAAATATATTATCTACTAAAATAGATGTATTAAGGTATCTATCAGACACTAAGTATAATCCTCCAGTAGATATGCCAGATTGGGTTAGGCAATTGGTAACTAGGCTTGAGTATAAAAGAGGCTATAGTAACATGATTGACAATATGGAGTTAATAATAGAATTTGCTATAAAACATTCTAAGTTTAAAGAAAGAAATAAATATCAAGAGTTAGAAATATTTTTACAAATATGGAAAGCTCAAAAACACATAATCTTAAATGATTATATGGGTCTTTTTAATAAAAGACTATTTGTAATGGAAGAAACTAAAATGGGTAATTATACTAATCTTATACTGGGAGAAGTAAAATCTGTAGCCTATAACTATTTGCTAAATAATAGCGAATTAACTCCACTAGAGAAAAAAGAAAATACTATGTCTAGACTAGTTCATGGTATGGCTAATATAGTTAATAACTATTTAGTAGAAAATCTACAAGGAAAATTTGGAGATTTTAGAAAGCACTTTACCGGTGCTAGAATGCCATTTAGTTTTAGAAATGTAATTCGTAGTTTTAAAGATGAGCACAGGGATAATATTCATATTCCTTGGGCAGCTGGTATAACTACTCTTAGGCCTCACCTATTAAACTTATTGGTTAATAGACATAAGATGTCTTATAAAAAAGCTTCTGCTTATTTATACGAACATGTTAAGAAGTATTCAGAACTACTAGATGAATGTTTTCAAACATTAATTAATGAAAGCATATTTGGTGGTATAGTCGTATTGTATACAAGAAATCCATCTTTGCCAATGGGTAGTACACAATATAAAGTAATAACAAGAGTCAAATCCGACATCTATGATAACACAACATCATTATCAAATCTAACTGTGAGACCATTTAACGCAGATTTCGAAACAAATGCCGATAAACACGCAGCTTAAAGTATTTTTTTCTAAAACTATATATTATGATACATAATATAATATAAAGGAAGAAGAAGATGTATATAAAAATAACAGGTAGTAATAATTTAGCTATAAGTAAAAGCTATAAAATAATCTGCTTAGATAAAACAAAAAAAGAAGAAGACGAATTTACAATTGTTGGCAAGATGGTTAAACTAAAGTTGTACGGGATAGAACAGACTGTAAACTTAAAATGGCTATATACAATATCTTTTCTTGGTATTAAAATGCCAGAAGGATTTGGACAATATATTGTAAATATAAGATTTAAAAAAAGAACTACTGTACATATTAAGTCTACTATCGGAACATTGGATTACGAGATAGTATTTAACAGGCCAGTATATTTTTCTAAGACATTGAGGCTAGTAGCTGAGAATCCTAGATATGCAATTAGTGAAGATAAAAAGATTTTTGATACTCTTAATTTTAAATATATAAATTTTGATGAAAAAGAAGGTAAGGATGTTGGATATAGATATATTAGAATATTTTATCCTCATCTTGGAGATTATAAAAGTAGAGCATTGCATATATTAGCTGCTTTAACTTGGATAGATAATAATGATTTTCTAAAATATTATTTAGTAAACCACAAAGATGGAAATAAATCAAATTGGGCTGTAAAGAATTTAGAATGGTGTAATCATACAGATAATTTAATACATGCCTATAAATCTGGGTTAAGAACCGACAATCGACCAGTGAAAATATATGATAGTGTAGAAAAAACTATAAAGATATATTATTCTGTTACTGAGGCATTTAAAAGTTTAGGTTTAAACCCTAGAGCAAATCTAGAAAAGCTGTTCGAAGAAAGAAATGGATTTTATATTACGCAAAATAGATATGAAATAAGATATGTTTCTGATAAAAATAAATTCTTACTAATAAATAATACACTAGATGAAGCAAGAAAAGCAACTGCAACTATATTCAGAAAGACTTATGAAGCAGTTAATAGAGTAACGAAAGAAAGTATAGTAGGAAGCAATGGAACCATTCAGAAAGCACTAGGAATTTCAGAGAGTGCTGTTACAGCAATATGGAGAAAGAAAACTTTTTACAACGATTGGATTATACGAGATTTTACAGAAGACGAAGTTGATTTTAGTTTATATAAAGAAGTATCTAATAAGCCAGTAGGAATAGTTGGCTTTAATATTGTAGAGCAAAAAGAATATGAATTTAAATCACTAAGAGAAGCTGGAAGAATAGCAAAATTTGACCCAAAGACAATCATGCTAAGCATGCAAAATAAAGCATATACTAGTGGATGGAATTTTTATTCTAAGCATTAGTATATATTAAGCGTATAGTGTTTAAACGGCATTTATAGTCACTCCTGACAAGAAATTTCAGAGAGTTCTCTTCTTGAATTGCTAAGTCACCCACAAAAGAAAATAAGCTACAACATAACTAGAAATGGTAAGTGTGAAAATCTATAATTTATAGATGTGCCAAGCGAAAGCTAGAAAAAATTATTTTCCTGTCCTATGTTAAACAATAATACTAAGGGATATTAACAAGGGGTTTTTAGCAGCTAAGGTCCTAAGTGCATTATGATGCATAAAATATATGCCTAAACGAAAGAGTTAGGATATGGACAATGTTCAACGACTATCCAGTTGCGTGGAGTACATCAGAAGACATTCTGGTGGAAGCGGGAAGATACCTAAGTCTATATAATAGATATGGTAATGAAATAGTCTATTTCGATACATTGCAAGATTAATTGTCTTTTGGTATATAGTTATATATCAATATCGAAATGTATGATGGCGATTTTAGGATTAAAATAAATTTATTTTAATTTAGGTCAGGCTAGGCAAGAAATTCCTAGACCTCTTCGCATTGAATTGCTAAGTCACCCACAAAAACAAACTAGCTACAACGTGACTAAAAATAGTGAGCGTGAAGTATAATAATTATAATTATTATACATGCAGGAGAAATCCAGAAAAAATAGTTTGTCTGTCCCATGCTAAACAATAAAGCTACAGGATATTAACAAGGGGTTTTTAGCAGCTAAGCTCTGTAAAGTATAAATAATTATACAGGAGAATGTTCAACGACTATCCCTTGGCCAGGGAGTACATTTATAGGTAGTTGTATTCAATTACAAAACCCAGACCTATATTTGGAAGCGGTATGACACCTAAGTATTTATATTAATGAATATATGGTGATGAAATAGTCTACTTCAAGACATTCTTTAATTAAAGAGTGGGATTAATAATCCAAAAATGGGATACTTGAATTGCAAATGATGGGAACATTAATGTTGGATAATAAAATGGCAAGACTAGCCATGAGTATGAAAGTACATTATAGTATTCCTGGTGATAAAAAACCAGGAGATATATCTGGTACGGCAAATCTTCCTTCACCTACAATTATGACGTTAACAAACTATACGCATAAAGATGAAGAAGAGCTAGATATAGATTATAATTTTATAGAAGTATTAGAAAATAATTGGAAAAATAATTAAACAGGAGGTAAATACAAATGTATAGACCAAATATAATTATGTCTGATAATCAAGGATTTGAAGACATATTGTATGGTGCTCCAAGTAGAGAGATTAGTAAATACCTCTCTACTAAAATGAGTGAAGCTGCTGGGTACATTACAGCTAAGAGTAAAAACTTTTTTAATAAAACTAGACAGTTGTTTGATGAATTTTCTAGCGAAGCTGCTAGAAAAAGAATAACAGATAGAATGCTATTAAACAATGCTAGTTTAAGTACTGATGTATTATCTGTAATTACTTCTGATGATTACAGCAATATGTGCAATGTAAACAGAAGATATTTAATGGCTAATCCTGAACTGTATGAGCTAAAAAGAAAAGGTAGAATAAGTGGGTTTGATGGTGCTTATGAAGATATAGATAAGCATGTAACTAATGCTTATTTTAAAAGAGATTATCTAAGAGCAAGAGATGGTCTAGTTAAAATAAATAAGCAAGAAGATAGCTTAGAATATATTGTAATGGTATCTGATAGTTTAGATAGATTAACATTATCCGAACAAAGCACTATTAATAGAAATTGGAAAACAGCCCTAAGGATGTTGAAGAATGATATTGATATTACAAGCAATGAAAATACTATATAGAGGATTAATCCTCTATATAGATATTATACTTTTTTATTTTTTAAATTATATTAAAATTGTTATTTTGAAATTCAAGACACCAAATAAAAAGGAACTAAAATGTCACAAGTTATAACAGGGACAAATATTTATACTTTTACTATTACATCAGATGGGTATGAAATATCTCAAAAAAATAGTAGCAGTAAGTTTGTACAAAAAATACCATTAGATGGTATTGATGCTGATGAATGGAAACAGGAAGATGTTAGGATTAAAGCTGCTGAAGAAAAAACACTTAAATTAAATACTGCGTTATTGAATTCAGCTAGATTAACTGCAAAACAAAGAATAAGAGATTTATTCGAAAGAAGTACTTACTTGCCTATGCATGATGAAGAAACAAATACAGATTGGGATGCAACATTATCATCTCCTGTAGAATTGGTAGTATCTCAATTATTGCTACAAGATGCTGGATTACCAATTGTTCTAAATGATGCATATAATAAACCTCATCAATTTGATTATCCTGCAAATAAGAAAAATGTAGCAGTATCTATTGTTCCTATTATTAGTAGAATAGGAATGTCTATTTTACCAAAAGTACAAAAGAAAAACATACTATATGGTAGATTGTTAGAGATGTACAATATTGATGAGATATTAAAATATAATCCTTATGAAGAATTTGGATTAACAGAAGAAGAAGCTGAATCTATTACTGCTTTAAAAGCATACTTTTAAAATATATACATATAGGACAATCCTATATGTATATATCATTTGTTTTTTATTTTTATAGAAAATAATCTTGGTGTTAAGAATAGTAAATGAATAAATGGATGAACTATTTTTTCAAAATCAGAAAAGAAATCATTTATAGCTGTTTTTTTTACTACTACTTTATCTACCAATCTAGGACATATCATTAATACATCTGGTAAATTTAAAGACCTTAATTTCTTATTAGCTAAGTTGTGTTCAATCCATTTTATACCATTATACATAATCATTAAAGCTACATTTTCATGTATAAACTTTACCGATATATTAGTGTCAGGCTCATCTAGGATTTCAACATCTATTAATCCCTTATAGATAGAGAATATTGATTTCTTTAATAGTTCTTTTTCTTCTTGTTTAAATTTGTAAGGATATACATTCAAGTATAAAGTAATTACTTCGCTTGACTTCTCTTCTAAACAAGTTAAAACATATGATTTTATTAACTCTGGAACATGTGTAGGAAGAGGTTCTTTAATCATTAGACTATTTCTCTTTTTATACATATTTTGGAACAGCTCTACATCTAGATTTTCAAATTCATCTTTTAATCTAGATTGGTAGCTATTTACATTTTTAATTATTTCTTTAAACATTTTTGGACTATGATAATATACAACACTTAGTCTAGTATCTATTAAAGAATCAAGATTCATATAGATACCTAGTTTTGTATTGTTTTCTAATAATGGTTTAAAATCTATCATTGTTTACCTCTTGGAATATTGCCATATTGCCTAGCTCTTTTTTTCTCTTCTTCTTTTTCTATTTTCTTTTTGATTTCACTTCTTTTTAGAATTGCTTCTTTTAATTCATCTTTGATAAAATAAGGCAATTTTAAATACTCTGTATAACTCATTCCTAAATTAGACTTTATATCTAGCTCCATATATTCCATAGCTATATCCCCCATTGCTTTTGCATATAGATTTTCATCTAAATCTTTTTGCAATACAGATTCTACTACAGAATTTGGGTCGTTTTTATCTGTTTGATTAAAGTATGCATTTCTTAGTTCTATTAAGGCGACCTGAGCAGTTACTGGACTCAATCCAACGATTTCTAGCTCTAGCAGATTTTTTTCCATATAGTTAATGTATGACTCAAATATGCTAGGCTCTTTATTGTTTCTTCTTCTAATATCATCTGGATTATAATACAACAACTCTAAGAAGCTTTTAGGTGCTTCTAATTTCTCTCTTGAATTTCTTGGAACCTCAAATCGCCCAGAGTAAAAAGTACTTGCAATACATTAAATGGTATAATATTTTTAAACGAATGACCTTCATCTACTGAAGTATTAACATTCATTTTTTTACATTTTTGACATCTATATTCAGGAATACCTATAATAGATATAGTTGAATTTTTAATTAATTGTAAAATATCATTTAGCATTGCATCGTATAATTTAATGTCTTTACTAAATCTTTCTACTGCACCAAATAATTCTTTTAAATCTTTAGAAGATTTTACATCTTCACCATCTTTTAATATATCAATTCCAGCAAAATAATGAATATATCCACCAAGCAAATTTGTTTTCATTTGTGTAGAAAAACCTTGTTGCTTAAAGTTATCTTTTTGTTTTTCTAATTTAGACATAATGTTGCTAGCTG
>JACCDZ010712397.1_pt1 | contig 12664 bp, 7 predicted proteins | sample 7449551 | NCBI WGS metagenome assembly JACCDZ01 (sample SAMN15323452, study PRJNA562643) | freshwater metagenome | isolation source: river surface water | place: USA:Blue River Watershed | collected 2017-08-18
AAGCTCCAAAATAAACTTTGCCCTCTTGTTCAGGCATATAATCGACAATTTTTAATTCTTCTAAACGTTTTCCTAAATATCGGACACGACGATCTATTTTTCTAAGTATTTGTTTATTGTATTGATATTATAACCCCACCTTAAAACATACTATTTCTAGTATTCTGTATTGACAATAGATCAAATAATGATAAGTTTAAATTGAGAAAACCTCATACTTCATACTAAATAGTATATGGCTTACGTTAAGAAAATTTATGTAAATTACAAAGATTGTTCTACTCAAACCACCTTAGTCTTGCCTTGCCTCTTGACTGAGAAAGGAATCATCATTTCTCATTTGCGCTATTTGGCTTGGTTTAATTCAAAAAGTGAATCATGGAAAGAAAGATCTTGTTATGCACTTAAACTTTTATTGAAGTATATAAATTCAGTTCCACAAATTGAGAATGCTACTAAATTACTGAAAGCTTTCACCGAGGCATTAATCACAGGCACAATTGACCCAACAACCCGTACAGATTCTCTTAATCTTTATTGGCGACCACGCACAGTCAGAGATACCAATAATCTATTATTTCATATTACCCATTACACTGATTTTCTGACTTCACAGGATGAACATTCAACAATTCGTATAAATCCATTTCGCAAAGCCACAAGTTATGAAGAGCGTCTAAATTGGTGCGCTTATTATCATAAACAAGCAAATGTCTTTCTAAATCATTTAACTAAAAGAGATTTATCACAGCAGCAAGTTCGTTTGGTTGGATCGTTCAATGAAGACCTGATTGATTTTGAATATGCAGTTCGTTTCCCTGAAGATCAAATTGAAAGATTGATTTACTTAGGGTTCGAAAAAAATGGTAAATATGACTATAAATCGCAAGCGATTACGATGTTGATGAATTACGGTGGGCTTAGGAAAAGTGAAATTTTTCATATTTACACTTCAGATATCACATTAAACCCAAACCGTCCTCAAGAAGCTCTTGTTCGTGTTTATCATCCTGAATTAGGTCTAGCTCCAGACCCTCATTTCAAAAATAGACGTGAATTTCTTTTATCCAAAACATCATTGAAGCCTAGAAATAACTATCCATTTACCGAACGTTTATATGCAGGATGGAAGTCCCCATTACTTACATCTAAACAAGGTTACTTTGAGGTTGTATTTAACCCTCCTGAAAAAGCTAAAGATTTCTTATTAATTTGGGCAAACTATCTCAAATATCAGCGTGTAGAGCCGCTGAAAAGTAATCCACATCCTTTTGCATTTACAAATAATTTAGGTCAGCCTGAAACTATAAAAAACTTTCAACGCCTGCATAAACGTGCAGTAGAGCGTATCGGGCTAATTTGCAAAAAATCTCTTGGTACGACTGAGCATGGTCATCGTCATGCATATGGATTTCGTGCGCGTCAGGCTGGTTTAAATCAAGTCGAAATTCAAAAAGCTATGCATCATAAAAGCCCAACATCATGTCTTGTTTATATCAAACCAACAATTGAAGAAGTCCAAGAAAAGTTGAGAGCGATTAAATGATTAAACCTCAAGCAATCAGACGAATTGAAAGTAAACGATTTAATAAAGAGTTTTCGACTTTTCCTAGCTTAGATTCTTTAAAACAATTTTGTAAAAATGAAGGTATTACAAACTCAGTACTCTATAAACAGAAATATAGAGAATATGGGCTACCTGCTCATCCCGAAAGAATTTATGACGAATGGATTAGCTATAAAGATTTTTTTGAAATAGCTGATTTTATTTCATATGTCGAACTAAAAAATTTGATTGAAAACAAAAATCTTAAAAATGCGAAAGAGTACAAAGCTTTTATTTTAAAATTAAATGATCTAAGTCTTCCACTTGATCCACAAACTGCATATCCAAATGAATGGGAAAACTGGTATAAATTTTTAGGTAAAACAGAACCATTTAAGCCAGATTTTATTTCTTCTGACTATGTCACTTGGGCAATAAAAATTAAAGAATTTATGACTAAAGCTCGTGGTGGAGGTACTAAAGAAACTCAGCTTTGTCGTTTCGTTCGTCTTTATATTGAACAATTTGATAAAAGCAAAACACCACATGCTTTTCTTATACAGGAAAAATTCGATGTAAAACCCTTTCGAGATATTCTTGAAAATATAGAATCTGAACCTATGAGGAGGAAACTCGTTGTTTATGTCAATGAATTCTTAGATTACATTATTGACAATGATTTAACGATTGAAGATGAAGAAACAGGCGAAATAGTACGAGTCGATAATGCTAGAAATCCGTTCAGCCTTTTACTCAATCAACAAAATATATCATCTAGCTCAATCCGCTCTGAAACAACAAAGCCATGCTTACAATACCATTTTGTTAAAAAAGCTCAAGAATGGATTATTCCAACCAATGCAAAAAACTTTCAAGATTTAGAGCACCTTCATAAATTCGATGCAGATTGGGTAAAAGTAAGCTTTGATCAATTAGATTTACATGATTTAGATTGTGTATACCGTGTAATTGATAATCAAGCATATTTATGGTGCCCAACTGACTGGATTCATACTTATACACTCACCAAAGTTCCCTTAAGAGGACGACAAATCGCCTATAATGATTCTGGTGAAGCCGATGAGTATATTGCAGATTTAGATCAACAAAACAAAATCATTTGGCTAAAAAATAATTCCCCACTTTCACGATTAACCAAAGAACAATCGTTCATCAAAAGAATGCCTGATGGTCAAACAGGTATGTTTACCACTACAAATAAAACAAATAACAATGGGCAAGGCTACACAATTCCGTGGATACCCGAAGACTTAGCATATTGGCTTATTAGGCTAAGGAAATGGCAACAAAAATATAATTCTATCTCATACCCCAGTGCTTGGATTAATTGCCAAAGAACAAATTTAAATGAGGTACAAAGAAAAGCCAAAGGATTGAATTGTTTTCTTTTTAGGCGCTTTAATGATTTTGAACCAGCAAATGTCGGAAATGCTTTAACCCCAAGATTAGCGGCTGCTCTTTATAATATACAGCCCTCAAATCTTTGCTTAGCTACACTTGAAGGAAATAGAGCAATTTTAGGTGCATATAAGTCTAAATATACACCTCATAGCATGCGTGTTAGCCTCATTACAGCCTATGTTCTTGAAATGGGTATGCCTATTGAAATCGTGATGAAGATCGTTGGCCATAGCTCCGTGATCATGTCGATTTATTATTGCAAAGTTTCCAATCATGATATTAGAACTCGATTAGAAGAAGGTGAAAAAATAGCCTTAAAATCTGAAGTTGAATCAATTCAAAGGACAATTGAGCAAAATAAAATTGAAAGTGTTAAAAACCAATTAATTGGTAATAATTTGGAGTTACTGCAAGCTTTATCTAATGAGGTTCCTGCAGGAAATTTTATTTTTAGAGATTACGGTATTTGCCCTTTTGCAGCTTCAAGATGTGAGGATGGTGGTGAGTTAATAAAAAGTAGTTCATTCTATACCCCTACACCCCAAGGTTATTTAGGAACTCAGAATTGTATCCGTTGTAGACATTTTATAACTGGGCCTGCCTTTATTGGTGGTTTATTGGCAATTACAAATGAGATCTTACTCCAATCCAATGATCAATCTGAAATATGTTCGAAACTACAAATTAAAATCAATCAGATTAATCAAGATATTGATAATATTGAAAAAGAAGAATATATAGCCAATTTGAAGAAAGAAAAATTTGAAGGCACAGCAAACAGATCCAAGCTTGAGACTGAACTTCGAAATTTCGAATCTGAATATGAAACAGCCGCTAAAAAATTGGATATGCTTTTATGCGATATCCAATCGGCTTATAGTCATATTACGAAATGCCACAAGCTCATCAACAACAATCCCCTTATAGAGAGCGATGAAAAACTTTCCTTAATTACAGCCCCTAATGCTGAATTGATATTAGAAATGGAAGAAGTGAGCCATTATCAACAATTACAAGAAGTCTGTGAAAATGCAGCCATTTATAAATCTTGTAATGCAGATCAAGCTATTTATCCAAGAACTCAGCTCATTGATAAAATGGCAATGTTTAATGAAATTATGCCCGCTTTATTCATGTTATCTAAAGAACAGCAACTTTCAGCAGGCAATCAAATTTTCAAGTTATTGATGAGTCGTCTCAAATCTTGGGATAAAGTGCAAAGTGTTATAGATGGAAAGCTTAAACTAATAGAACTTTCTGAAACTGAACAAATTTCAAAATCAGAGATTGAACTCATTCTACATAATTCACCAAATTTAATTGAGGTAAGTCGTGAATCCTGAAGAGTTATTACATAAGTTAAAACATGGATCATCACTTAAAATCCAACAGTCACTCGATGCAATCTATGAAGTATGTATGGAGCAACAGGAACGTGGAATTCAGGATTTTTCTGTAAGTACGATTGCTAATTTAGGATTTAACAGAGGTGTTCCTAAAGCGCAAAGCATCAGAAATAAGACAGGTGAAAAATATAGAGCACTGATTCAATGTTTTGCAGATTCATCCCAGACGACTAAATTAACAAAACCATCTCCAACAGACAATGCGTGGATTGAAGAAATTCAAAACCCCAAACATCAGTTGCTTGTCCGTATTATGGCATCTGAGTTAAAGGAAGCTCAACAAATGATCCGTGAAATCATTCCACCTAAACAAAGGATTGATATTTATGATCATAAGAATATGATACCCGATGAATCTTTTAAGCTTTCTGATCAAGAAGTACGGGCATTACAATATTTATTGTCTACAGATTTCCAAAAAAAATGGAATTTAAAGCCTACACATTATGGTGAGCTTGTAGATGAGTCAAATAAGCCTGTTTTTAAAGTGTCAACATTGGATGCCTTACGCAAGGCTTTGGAGTATTTGTCTTGAATCGTAAATTATTAACGGTTGAAGGTTATCAACGTTTACAAGATGAGTTAAATGATTTAGTTCGTAAAGAACGTCCTGAAATTACTAAAATTGTGTCTTGGGCAGCCAGTCTAGGCGATCGATCGGAAAACGCTGATTACATCTATAATAAAAGAAAGTTACGTGAAATTGATCGTAGAATTAGATACTTAACCAAGCTTTTTGAGGTGGCACATAAAGTTGAATATAGCCCTGAACAAGATGGAAAAGCGTATTTTGGTGCTTGGGTTGAATTAGAGAATGACGACGGTGAAACCATTAAATTTCGCATAGTGGGTGACGAGGAGATTTATGGTAATAAAGACTATATTTCCCTCCAATCACCTATGGCTAAAGCTTGCTTAGGTAAGTCTGTAGATGATGAAGTCCAAGTACAAACACCTACTGGTAAGAAAATTTGGTATATTACAAACATTGTTTATAAAAAAGTCACTTAATAGTTTGTTTTTTCAAAATAAATCTAGTATAAAAAAACATACTTATAACATTTAAATAATTTGCTATGTCTGATTCAGATAGAAGTGCTGTTGACACACTAAAGGGTTATTTTTATCAATTTGATCAATCCATTCTTAAATTATTGAGTCTTGAATCACCTGAGGATAGCGTGGCTATAGAATGTCTTGAGGATATAGATATAAAAACAGCTACTGAGGTCTCAGCTATACAGTGTAAATATTATGCTAAGACAGAATACAATCATTCAGTGATTAAAGATGCTGTAAAGCACATGCTTAATCATTATAAAAAAGTAACTAAAGGAGAAAAACAAAAAATAAATTATCAAATCAATGGACATTATAAATCTGGTCATGAGAAGTTGCCTAATGAGTTAGACATAGATTTCCTAAAAAAACATTTTTTAACTTATACTGTAGAAAAAGTTAAACATGAACATCATATTGAACTTGGATTATCAGATACTGAGCTTGAAGATTTTTTATCATGCTTAAATATTAATATTAACTCCCCAGAATATACAATACAATACAATCAATTAATAGATTCACTGTGCACACACTTTAATTCAACAAGATATTCAGCAGAATCATTTTATTACAATAATTCCTTGCGAATTATTAAAGATTTATCAATTAATTCAATTAAGAAAGATAGGATGATTACTAAAAAAACATTCTTAGAAAAAGTAAATAATTCCAATATTCTTTTTAATGAATGGTTTATAAAAATAAAGGGAAAGAAATCACATTTTAAAAACCTTAAACAAGAATACTTTACATTCTTGAATATTGAACCATTTGAAAGATTCTTTTTAATAGAAATAGATCAAAGTACTTATTTTCGAAATGAACTCAAAGAATTAATTTTTATCATTTCTAAAAAGTGGTCAAAAATTTCAAAATATGGAACAATTTCTTTTTGTCCTTACATCTTAATTCATGGAATAGATTATTCTGAATTAATCGAGATTAAAACAGAGTTATTCAGAGAAAGATATAAATTTATTGATGGTCATGATTTCCAAGGAGCTGAATTTAATCCAACTTCAATTGTACAAGCAGCAACTTACCAAAATCAAATTAAGATTAAAATATTAAATATGTTGACAAATTTGGAACTGACCCTTAATTCTATTCCTACTAAAACTAAGAAAGTTTATCAATTTTTTATCACGTCTCCTTACTTTGAATGCTCAAACCCTTCAATTGGAATACACAACATTCAAATTGAACATATTACAGATATTAAGGAAATCATATGATTGTTTCGAATCCAGATGAAAAAATAAATGCTCAAGTCATAGCTGTATTCCCCGATAAAGTAAAAATCGTTGTCGAAGATTTAGAGAATTTTAAAATTGCTGAAGAGTCATTAAAAGTTGGTTCATATTTAAAAATTGCAGATAATGAAAATGCAGTTTTAATAGCTGTAATTGAAAATTTTCAAATTTCTGTAGGCGAAGGTGTACAAAACTATATCATTGAAGCATTTCCTTTAGGGGTGCTTAGAAATGGAAAATTTGAACGTGGAGGTGATTCATTAGCTATTCCTCCAAAAGAAGTAGTTCCAGCAACTATAGAAGACATAAAAAAGATATATGAGGATACAGTTAATTCAGCAGAAAGCTTTACTTTTTCAAATCTTTCTTCAAATACAGAGGTCGCTGTACCAATTAATGGGAACAAGTTTTTTAATAAACATATTGCTATAGTTGGTTCAACTGGTTCAGGAAAATCTCATACTCTAGCAAAAATTATCCAAAAGGCGACCTCTGAGAAAAATGAGAATTTTCATTTAAATAATTCTCACGTTATCGTCTTTGATATTCATTCTGAATATAAAATGGCTTTTCCTAATGCAAGTTACATTGATATTTCGAATTTAACTCTTCCATATTGGATGTTAAATAGTGAAGAATTAGAAGAATTTTTCCTAGATACAGAAGCTAATGATCATAATCAACGTAATATTTTCAAAGAATCTATAATATTAGATAGAAAACAAAAGTTTACTGGTGAAGAGCAAGATAAACAAAGAATTCATCTTGATTCTCCAATACCATTTGATATTAATGAGGTTTTAAATTTTGCTAAATTTAAAAATACTGAACAAATTGATACTGGCGATACTTATGCTTCAGGTGAGAAAAAAGGACAACCTAAACTTAATCAAGGTAGTCTGTATGGCAAATTAACAAATTTTATTAATCGACTCGAAAATAAAATTAATGATAAAAGACTAGATTTTTTCCTTGGGGATAAATCTAAAAATATTACATTTGAAGAAACCTTACAATCTCTTTTAGGTTTCACCCCAAATAAAGAATCAAATATCACTGTTATTGACCTTAGTGGTGTTCCTTTTGAAGTATTGAGTATAACAGTATCTCTAATATCAAGATTAGTCTTTGAATATGGTTATATATACAAAAAATTACGTTGCTTAGATAATCCTGATGAAAAAATTAATAATGATGCACCTATTCTACTAGTATATGAGGAGGCACATAAATATGTGCCTAATAGTGATTTATCAAAATATAGATCTTCAAAAATGTCAATTGAAAGAATCGCCAAAGAAGGACGAAAATATGGTGTCACTCTGCTGTTAGCGAGTCAGCGACCTTCTGAAATTTCTGAAACTATTTTTGCACAATGCAATAACTTCATAGCGATGAGACTTACTAATCCTGTCGATCAAGCCTATGTCAGAAAACTATTACCAGACTCTTTAGGTTCATTAATTGATAAAATGACTTCATTTAAACAAGGTGAGGCTCTCTTAGTTGGTGAATCTATAATTCTTCCATCTATTGTTCAGATCGAACCATGCTCTATTGCTCCATCATCAAATGATATCCCGTATTGGGAACTATGGAAAAATAAATGGAAAGATATAGATTTATCTAAAATAAAAGCTGAATGGCACAAATAATTTAGATTATCTTGACTAAGAGTGAATAAATTATTTTCTCTTAGTCAATTAAAAATAATTTTTTAATTTCAAAGCAAAACTGTATTAATCTGCTCGTCCAAACTACGTCCAAATTCATCTTGCTTTTTCGCCATCAAGAAGAGACGGTTACCATTGCTGTCTTTAGCCCATTGCTTACCAATAGCATTTTTCACACGAGCATCATCAGCCGTATCTAAATGCCCACCTTTGTATTCCAAAACAAAAATCGAACCATCCACTAATTCGGCAACGAAGTCAGGATAAAAATAATCTTTCTCTGTTGGTAACCAAAATGAAGTATGTGGCTGTTTAGGAATATTACGCACCCAATATTTAACTTTAGGGTGTAGATCTAATAGCTGGGCGCATTGAAATTCTTCTGAAATCTTGCCTGAATCGGTCTTTTCTCTTAAATCATCGATTGCAACATAAAAATGCTTTTTAAATTTATAGCTTCCACGATAAGGCATTCGGACTGGATAAACACCTCGTTTAAACTCAAAATTATTTTCAAGTTTAGAGTCATGGCTGACTTGTAACTGACTGAATAAATCACCTTGGAATGCTTTTTTACGTGCAAGCTCAAATAAACGATCTAATTCATTGGACACAGCTAAAGCCAACTGGAACTGTGCACGATGCAATTGAGTCAAAGTAAAATTACGCACATTCAATAAATAGCTGATCAGCTTAGTCAAATAAGCTCGCAATTGAATTTGCGTAACACCCTGTCGTCTTGTTTTACGATCAAGCCAATTGAGCAAATCATTTTCAGTAATTGGTGTTGGCATATCTGCAAATTGGATTTGCTGACTGTTTAGATGTTCGTAACTTAATTGTTGATCTTGAAGATTAAGGTCAATCTCAAAGCTATTTACAGTTTCTTTGATATTAAAACCGTCCAATTGAACAGGATAATCCAGCAAGTCCCATTCAACAGAATCTTCAATCGTTTCTTTATCTGCAACTTGCCACACACCATCAACAAATAAACCGAGCTGTGGAATTAAGGCAAATGTCGCATCCCAGTTTTCAGGTGCTTGATAGGCTTGTCGTTCAGCACGAGCATCTTTAAATACTTCTTGCACATGCGTTTTTTGTTTAGGCGTAGCTTGCTCAATAATGGCTTGTTCAATTCGATCAAATTCTTCGTCTGACGTACCTTTATTGATAATTAAAGCCGTACCTTGACTGGTTTCTCTCGCTTGAACTGCTGCTTTCACGTCATTGGGTAAATCGTCTTGTTTCAATGCAAATGGCACAGAAATCAGCACTTCAGGTGTTTTGGGCTTTGTTATTTCCCCACCCGTTTGTTCTAAATCAAATTGCTGCTGTGGATTTGCTACAATTGCGGTGTCAGCTTCCCATTTGTTAAAGCCCATATTTGCAACCATACGGTCTTTTAGGGTGGCTGTGGCTTGTGCAATAGAACTAGAAATCACATGGGCATAGGCTTTGTTGAGTTCGTCATTTTGGCGTAATTTAGCATAAGGCATCCGCAATACACGACCCAGCAATTGTTCAACATCTGTTGCCGAATTAATGTTTTGTAGACTCGCCAAAACATAGGCAAATGAACAATCCCAACCCTCTTTTAACGCTTCAACGGTTATCACAATCTTGATTTTACAATCAGGACTAAACAAATTCTGATCATCCAATTCTTTGGTCTGACCTGTCGAAATTGCGATCCAATCTTCGGAGATATTTTCATAGTCATTTAGCAAATGTTGCTTTACCACTTCAACATTGGCTTCACCATTTTTATCTTGTGCCTGTATGAGCAAAATCGGTCGAATGTACTCATGTTCTTTCTGTGCAAGCAACTCCAATTTTTCACGCTGGATCAGTGCATCTCGAACACAATCTTGCCAACTATGCGGGTGCTCTGTCAGTACCACAGGCAATTTAATCATTTCAGCTGCTTTTAATTCCGCTGCGGAAACGGAATACAGTACATTATTGTCTTTTGGGGTTGCTGTCAGCTCTACTAAACAACTTGGATTCAAGCGTTGTAGCGTTGGAAAAAAGGTTTTGCCGCCTCTGTTTTTATGTGCCTCATCCACAATAATAATCGGTCGATGCAAATGAAAAAAATTGACCAGTGAATGTTTTACACGACCAATGTCTTTTTCAGTCAAAAACTTTTGGTATTGCAATGTGTCTGCTGTGACCCTATCCATATTTTCAATTTTTGCAGGGTTCAGTTTGGTAAAATGTTCACTTAATGATTCATCAAACGCATAGGCATTGCGCTGGAAAGTTTTTTCTTTATCAATGTTAAAAATTTGAATCGTAGTCACAATCACAATGCACGATTGACCCACATCATGTTTGTTTAGTGTTTGCAGGCTTTCAATATCACAAACTTTTAATCGGTCGCCATAATGACTTTGCAAGGCTTGGCGATACGGATGTTGCACATTCGAGAGTGCAGCCAAAGTTTGCTGACGGATCATGTCTGTTGGCACAAGCCATAACACAATTGGGCTATCTGTATTCACATAGTTCTGTGCTGCAATAGGGATACTATGCGCTGCAAGCAAGGTTTTACCGCCACCAGTTGGCACACGCAAACAAACACTTGGAATACCATCTAATCGGTCGCTATAAGCAATATGCTCACCAACACACCGCTTAAAAGCTCTTTCTGCCCCAAATGATGCAGCTAAGGTAAAAAATTGCTCTAAAGCTTGTAAAGACTGATGTTGATAATTTTTTAATTGAAGTGACATGCGCAATCCTTACTTAGCTTTATTGCCATAAAGTGAATATGGAATTTGTTTAAACTCAATGTTTAAGGCTTCTAAACGTGCAGCACCTAGGCGTGACGCTTCGCCGATAATCACTCGTTTTCCTTCATGTGCATGGCATTCATTCAAATAGTTCAAAATCGGAACGGTCAGCACGTTACCGCCATTTGGTCGTCTATCACCCAAAATACCGTTATACAGCAAGTAGTAGGCTGTGCCTTCGTGAATGCCTAAGAATGGATTATCAAATTGTTCGGTTTGATTTAAAGCTGCTTTTGTTTCTAACCACCACACATAACTGGCAAGGTCTTTAAACTTCACATCGGCATTTAAGAAACCTTGGTCATCAAAGACTGGGCTACCTAAAGTATAGAAACTGAAACCGCCACCGCCTTGCCATTTATTATCTTTAGATATACCTGTTTGTTCTCCAGAAATTACAGCTTGTAATCTTGGTACAACGTGAGTCTGTGCTTGTGAACGCATTTCTATGCCAATATATTTTCGTCCCATTTTATGTGCTACTGCTGCTGTACTGCCTGACCCAAGAAAAGAATCTAAAACAAGATCACCAGAATTAGTAAATATTTTTAAAATTGTTTCTAAATAGTGCTCTGGTTTTTTTCCACTTCTAAACTCTACACCACCTTCATGGCGACAATTACCAAATCTATCAGCAAAATCATAAAAATTAGGTATAGGAAGCTCTTTTTCAGTTAGCTCTAACTTCTCAAGAGGTACGCCTTGAAAATACTTCCCTTTAGTAGCACTAGATCGTTTGGGTCCAGTAAAATAGCGAAAGTCATACATATCATCACCTATACTAGGAACCTTATATAAAACTTCTAAACCATCTTCTGTAGCTCGACCAGCTAAGTAATCTCGAAAAAAACGTCCCGAAGAATTACCATCTAAAATTGAGCCAGTAGCCCAAATTTCTTTTAACCCTTCCTTGAACCCATTATCATGAAACTTGATTTCATACTGAGATTTTTCATAAACCTCGACTTGTTTACCTCCTAAATTAATTACTTTTGATGGATCGGAATTAGTTGAAATTGAAACACAAAATTTCTCTAACCCCGCTTCAACTTTTGGTCTAATAGGTTTTGCACTAAAAGATTTTCGGTATACTAAAAGATATTCAATCTGTTTATGGTATGCCATGTCTTCTTTTAATGTTTTATCTGCATATCTAGTTTGAATATAAAAAGTATTTTGATAATTTGATCTGCCAAAAATTTCATCAAGCATAACTTTTAAATATGAACCTTCTTTGTCATCTAGATGTACACAAATAAATCCATCGTGCGCTAATAAAGTGTGAAGTAAAACCAACCGAGGATACATCATAGAGAGCCATTGAGCATGCTCCAGCTTGTCATCATAGTGCTCAAATGCTGATTGTGTATTGTATGGAGGGTCAATAAAAATACATTTCACCTGACCACCATACAGTGGGAGCAATGCTTTCAATGCCTGTAAATTATCACCTTGAATAATCAGGTTTTCTTTTGCCTTTTCAGCATCACCATATGATTTTTCG
>JACCDZ010080589.1_pt1 | contig 12660 bp, 11 predicted proteins | sample 7449551 | NCBI WGS metagenome assembly JACCDZ01 (sample SAMN15323452, study PRJNA562643) | freshwater metagenome | isolation source: river surface water | place: USA:Blue River Watershed | collected 2017-08-18
ATGTTGTTGATACTGACAATAATCGTATTCAAAAATTCGACTCATCAGGAACATATCTTTTGCAGTTCGGTTCTCAAGGTTTAGGTGGTGGTAAGCTAACTCATCCCGGATCATTGGCTCTTGATAGTGATAACTCTATATATGTAGTGAGTATTAGTGGTAGTTCTTTAGATAAATTTGGCTACGATGAGACCCCACCAGTTATAACAGATATTTCATCGTCAACAGCCACAACATCTACCGTGTTATATTGGAATACCAATGAAAATGCTTCATCATCAGTACAATATGGACTGAATACATCATACGGAAGTGTGGCGTCATCGACAGGTACATCATCTCACTCGGTGTCACTAACAGGACTAACTCCAGGTGCCACATATCACTTCCGGGTTATTGCTGTGGACATTTTTGGAAACACATCAACGTCGTCTGATCAGATATTCACAATAATTGACAGTCTTGCACCAATTCTTTCTTCTATAGCATCATCAACTTCACAAACAACGGCTACTATCACTTGGAATACTAGCGAAAATGCAACATCAACTGTGGATTATGGTTTGACTACATCATACGGAACAGCTTCATCATCTCTAGTCTCAACCACAACACATCGTATTGTGTTATCTGGGTTGGTGTCTGATACAACATATCACTTCCGTATTTCATCAAGTGATGCGCTTGGAAACTTGGCAACATCAACTGATCTTACATTTACGACAGTTGATGCAACTACACTTGCACCAACACTCTCTTCACCGATGGCGACAACGACCTATATAAATGGATCGCCAATGACTATCTCATTTACATTGCCAGAACGAATGGCAGCAAATAGTTTGGTGCTTACATTTACACCAACAATCGGAACTCCGATCGTGCTTCATTTACGAGATGCACTCGAAGGTGTATTAAACACATTTACACTTCCACTAAATGGTGGTATCTCAACAACTGTAACTGAAGTGGTTTCAGCAAGTGCAGACAGTATACCGGTAGGTACATATGCAGTGAGTCTTGAGTATCAAGATCAGTATAACAATCCAGTAGCTTCTGCATCTGTACCAAATGTTGTTGTTCAGTCTCCAAGTGGCCCTACAGTTGTTGCAACTACTACTATAAATACTACACCAACCCAAGCAGGTTTATCGGCTCTTATTTCAAATACAGGGGGCTCAAATATAACCAGTCGTGGTTTTGAATGGGGCCTTACTACTTCGTACGGGAACACCATCTCTGATTCAGGAAGTTGGTCTCAAGGAGCGTTCTCTTCATTGATTACAGGATTGACTCCTGGAACTACATATCATTATCGTGCATTCGCAACTAATCCGTCTGGTACAACATATACACCTGATGTGCAGTTTAAGACTTGGCAAGCTTCATTTACGATAAATAATCAGACGCTACCATGGCAAAATACATATTTTGGATCTTATCAAACAATCCCTTTTGATGCTTCAGGATTTCTTATTCAACAATATGGGTCTCATGGTAGTGGTGCTGGCACATATACAGAATATGATCACAATCTTTGGTTCGTAGAAACGGGCGGTACTTCCACTATTACTGTTCAATTTCTACAAGGAAATCCTGTTGACGGATTTACAGATTGCTTGTCTCGACCTTATTCATACTATCCATGGGGGGATCCTGCACCGGTGAGTACTGTGGTTAATCGGATGACATTACCAAACGGAGATATTATTGATGGCTCACTTGCCGGCACACCTGTATCTGGTCGGTATACAAATCAGGATTATCCGGTTGCTATTGGGTCATGTATTGTGCACGTCACACCTTCTCCACAAGTTTCAAGTGGAGGCCAAACAGGTGGTTCTCAAAGTTACATGGGGGGATCTGCTGTAGGTGTGTTTTCTCCAAGGGTTTCTGTATCCATTGCAACCTCTACTGCTTCGGAAAAAACTCAATCAACATCAACAAATTCATCGACATCTGTATACTTATTTACTAGAGATTTGAGAACAAACAATATTCACGTAGACGCAAGATTGTTACAACAATACTTAAACACACACGGATATGTTGTCGCAAAAACTGGTCCAGGATCACTTGGTAAAGAAACAACAAAGTTTGGTCCTGCCACAAAAGCTGCACTTATCAAGTTCCAGCGAGCAAACAAGATTCCTGCAACAGGATTTTTCGGACCTATTACGAGAGCGTTTGTGAACAGAGTAAAGTAAGAAAAAAGAAAATGCTATTGAAAGGCGGTGTTTATATATGTGTGAAGTCGTGCTATATTCTCCTCATATGAACGACATCAATAATCATTTTTACGACCACAAGAAAAACGATGCCAAATGGCAAAAGAAGTGGCTCGCAAATGAAACCTATAAGACAGAGCAGTCTTCTAAGAAGAAAAAGATGTATGTTCTCGATATGTTCCCGTATCCATCAGGAGCAGGTCTTCATGTTGGACATCCAAGAGGGTATGTTGGAAGTGACGTATATGCACGTATGAAAAGAATGCAAGGATTTAACGTCCTACATCCTATGGGATATGACGCATTTGGATTGCCAGCTGAGCAATACGCAGTTAAACATAAGATTCATCCAAGAAAAGCTGTTGAGGTAAATGTGAAGACGTTTGAAAAGCAACTTTCACTTATTGGCCTTTCTTTCGACTGGTCACGAAGGGTAAACACAACAGATCCTGAATATTATAAATGGACACAATGGATTTTCTTGAAATTATACGACTCATGGTATGACACAAAGAAAAATAAAGCTCGACCGATCAAAGAACTTGTAGAAATTCTTTCAAAGAAAAAAGAATGGAAATCAGCTTCAAAGGTCGAAAGAGAGAAAATCTTGATGGAGTATCGATTGGCGTTTGAAGGATACAGTGAAGTTAATTGGTGTCCTGGACTTGGAACTGTTTTGGCAAATGATGAAATCGTTGATGGAAAAAGTGAGCGAGGTGGTTTTCTTGTGGAAAAGAAAAAGATGCGACAGTGGTTTATGCGAATCTCTGCGTATGCTGATCGATTGTTATCTGGATTGGATAAGCTTGATTGGTCCGATCATATTAAACATATTCAAAGAAATTGGATTGGGAAGAGTGTTGGTCATGAATTAACTTTCAAATTGGACAAAGTTATAGGTGAAGTTAAAGACATCACTGTATATACAACTCGTCTTGATACATTGTCAGGAGTTACATTTATGGCGATAGCTAAGGATCATGAATTGATTACTAAAAATGCTGATCAATTCAAAGGCATAGCAGAACAAACAAAATCTTGGGGAACAGATGAAAAAGAATTGAAAGAAAAGAAAGGTATTTTATTGGAAGATGTGTATGTGTTGCATCCTGACACAAAGGCTAAGATTCCTGTATATGTAACTAACTACGTACTTTCAACATATGGAACTGGAGCAGTGATGGGTGTACCAGATATGGATGAGCGAGATTATGATTTTGCAACAACATATAAGATAGAAGTAAAAAAAGTTGTTTTTGAACAAGCTGATAAGATCGCTAAAAGGATTGGGGCAAAAGCAACTACACGATTTAAAATGCGAGACGCAGTCTTCGCACGACAACGATACTGGGGGGAACCAATTCCGGTTAAACATGACAAAGATGGGATTATTATCCCTCTTAAAAATTCAGATCTACCCCTTACGCTTCCAAAAGTTACTTCGTATGAACCTATCGGTACTGGGGAGTCACCACTCGCAGGAATCGCAGCATGGAAAAAAGCTGGGTATGAGACTAACACTATGCCGGGTTGGGCAGGATCATCATGGTATTTCCTTCGATATATGGATCCACAAAATAAGTCTGCAATAGCAAGTAAAAAAACACTTGATACTTGGAAGCAGGTTGATATGTATGTTGGAGGTGCGGAACACGCAACAGGGCATTTATTATATGCACGATTTTGGAATAAGTTTTTATTCGATTTAGGTATCGTTCCAAACGACGAGCCTTTCAAAGCGCTTAGAAATCAAGGGATGATACTTGGTCCTGATAACAGAAAGATGAGTAAGAGTTGGGGAAATGTCATCAATCCAGATGATTGTATTGCCACATATGGAGCAGACGCATTTCGAATGTATGAGATGTTTATCGGTCCATTTGATTCAAGTTTACCTTGGACAACAGAAAGTATTATGGGGACGAGAAGATTTGTTGATCGAGTGTGGCGATTGGCAGAGAAGGTTATTGCTCGAAAGAGTGATGTCAAGACAAGTGTCAAGATTGATTCATTGTTACATAAAACAATTCAAAAGGTTACAGCAGATATTGATACATTTGCATTTAACACAGCAGTGTCGTCACTTATGATACTGCTTAATGGAATTGAGGAAACAGATGAAATATCACGAAAAGATTTCGAATCATTCTTACAATTATGTGCACCTTTTGCATCACACATCACCGAAGAGATTTGGAGTATGTTTGGGTACAAGGATTCGATACATGTATCTACATGGCCAAAGTTCAATGCAAAGAAAATTGTTGTTGAAGCGATAACTGTTGGTATTCAGGTAAATGGAAAGTTGCGAGGCGAGATCCAAGTAAGTGAAGGGGATACTGAAGAGTCTGTTGTTGCTCGCTCAAAAGAAATTGTTGCAACATACTTACAGGGTGCTGAGGTGAAGAAAACCATATATGTGAAAGGGAAGATTGTGAGTATCGTGATTGCATAATTTTTATGTAATAATAGATGCATGTATGATGACTTTCAGATTGAAGAAGTTGATTTAAAAAAACATCCAGAGACACTTGCTGAGTTCCAAACAACTGAGTGGGCACTTTCTGATACACAACATTTTGGAGAAGTGTCACGTGATTATTCAAAAAAGAAATTTTTGTACCTAGCTCGAGCTGAAGGGCAGATCACGGGATATATTGTCCTTGAGACAAATATGGGTGTGGCAACTATTGAAGTGGTGATTGTAAAACTTTCAGAACGAGGGCAGGGTATTGGTAAGATGTTGATTAAGCACGTGATTGATAAAGCAATACATAAAGATTGTCATGTGATCAAGCTTGAGACCGGGGTGAACTGGCAGTCACGATTGGTATATGAAAAGATGGGATTCCATATCAGAGCAGTGCTTCCAAATTATTATGGTAATCAAGAGTATGTGTTGATGGATATGAAGCTCTCATCTCAAGACTTTAGTTAAAGAAAATTTCTTCTTTAGAAGAAATTTCCCTGAAAACTCGAAGAGTAAATAAATAAAGCTTGCCGGAAGACTGAAAAGTCTGAGGCAGAGGAAAACCCCATTTCATTCAGAAATGGGGTTATTCCGTATTTATTTATTTTGCTCGAGAGTTTTTCCATTCGTCGAGTAAGATAGCAGTCGCAATTGCTGCGTTTAATGACTCTGCTTTTCCAAAAGAGGGAATAGTCACAGCATTTCCAACAAGTGCTAGTGTGTTTTCAGTCAATCCATTGGCTTCATTACCGATCAAAAGAGCGCCATTTTTAGGCCAAGCGAACTCATGAGAATTATCACCATTCTTAAGAACTGAAGCAATTGTATCAATTTTATTTTTGTTTAAATCTTCGATAATCTCTCGGATATTTGTATAGGTGATATGTACTCGCGCAAAAGATCCCATACTCCCAATAATAGTTTTGTTGTTAAATACGTCCACTGTTCCAACTGAGGCATATATATGAGTTACACCATACCAATCTGCTGTTCGGATGATAGTTCCTAAGTTTCCAGGGTCACGAATATCTTCAAGTAGAAGAATAATTCCTTTTTTAGCCAATTCAATAGGATTTGTTTCTTCTTGTTTTGGTTGCTTGATGATTGCTAAAGCGCTATCTGTTGCTTCGAGTGAACTCATTTGCTTTAATTCACCAGCTTCAACGAATTGAGGCTTTAGATAATTCTGTACTGCAGCATGTCGTTTACCACAAGCATGCAATTCTTTCTCATATTTCTTTGCAAACTCCTTAGTTACATACAGTTCTTCAATCATAAGCTCTGAAGTGAGTACTTCAGCAACGCTTTTTGCTCCCTCCACAACGAACACACCTTTGGCATTTCGCTGCTTTTTTTCGCTTAGATTTTTAATGGCTTGGATTCGTCCTTTTGTTAACATGTTTTGGAGTATAGCACAGGTTACGATATACTCTATATATGAAACAACAACGACTTAACGGACTCTCAGACGGAATCTTTGCGATTGTCATGACTTTGCTTGCACTCGAGTTGCATATTCCCGATCTGGGAACTGCTTCCAGTGTGGATTCGTATGAATTTTTAAAAGGGTTGGTAACAATTATTCCTTCATTCTTAAGCTTTTTATTGAGTTTTACTTTACTTTTTACATACTGGCGATCACATCACTTTTTAACATCAGTGTATGCGAAAAACTTAAGTGTAGGTTTGGCCAATTATAACGCTCTATTTTTCTTGTTCATTACCTTGATTCCTTTTTCATCGAGTCTACTGGGTAAATATTCAGAGATACCAGCAGCGATTGGAATATATGGGTTAAATGTTATCGCTATTGGGGTTACGCTATTGCTGATGCGAATGCATATAGAAAGGAGTAGAAAGATCGATACAGCACCTATTTCAAGAGATGAGTGGAGAAGTGGGTATATTCGAATTATTCTCCCTATCATTGCTGCCGGAATAGGAATAGTTGTTGGGCTCTATAACCCTTCACTTTCTGTAGGGATATTCATTTTCTCTATTCTTTTTAACCTTGTCCCATTTAGTTCAAACCTTATTTACTTTATCTTAGACTTGTTTTTTGCTGATGAATACGATACGCTCGTAACAAGCAACTATGATCCTCGGCATGAATACTGGGATACCGAACTTAATAGACGGCGAAAGCTAGAAATCCATAAACGCTTTAGAAATAGTCTTATTCAGCCTATTCATTTATCAACTCCTTCAACCAAAAAGACACTTCATGCAAGTGAATCAGAGGAAGAACCGGTAAGAGAAGAACAAACACATGACTCAAAATTTTTGGAATAAAGAATATTCACACGCAACTCATCTAACCCTTTCAGAAGAACCAGCAGAAGATCTGCTGTCTTTTGTTCGTTGGGCTAAGAGAAACTCTGAGTGGGATCCTTTTCCTGCGGATGGTTTTGTACTGGATATCGGTTGTGGAAATGGCAGAAATATTGGAAATGTGTGTGAAGAATTTAAGATGAGAGGTCTTGGAATTGATATATCAGAACAAGCTTTGATGATTGCAAGAGAAAAGTTTGTCACAAAACTGGGTCTTCCGATTGAGTTTAGAAAGGGAAAAGTGGGAGATACTTTAGAATTGGAAAATGAAAGTGTGGATATTGCACTGGATATGATGACAATGCACTTCCTAGATGAAAAGAGTCGTCCTGGATATGTAGCAGAACTTGCTCGCTTGATAAAACCTTTTGGTTGGATGTTCTTAAAAACATTTGTACTAGAAGGTGATCAACATGCTTCTCGTATGATACGAGAGTATCGAACACCAGATAAAGAACACAATTCATATATTCACCCTCGGATGAAAGTATTGGAGCATGTGTTTACACAGACTGAGATTGAAGAATTGTTTGCACCATATTTTATCATTCATAAGATGATTAAATCATATAAACACATAACAAAAGATGGTAAGCCTCATAAGAGACGAACTATCAGCGTGTATCTAGAGAGAAAGCGAGATTAATCTAAAAAATAACCGACTATTATGGTCGGTTATTTTTATGCTATATTAATTTTTATTGCCGATGTAGCTCAGACGGTAGAGCAACCCCATGGTAAGGGGTAGGTCGCCGGTTCAATTCCGGCCATTGGCTCAGATAAGTAGTATTATAATTGAGAAAAATATTTTGTATTTGTTTATTTTTAAATATACACAAAATTATTTTTTTGAATTACATATATAAGATGATATACTATTTGCATATATGAGTATTGGTAGTGACACTTTTTTAAAAATAGATTCAAATAAAAAAAATCTTTCGAGAAGTAGGAGGCGTATTTATGACCGCTTGCCCACAGATGAAGAAGTTGAAGTGTTGAGAAGAGAGATGGAAGAGTTTGAAGCGATGGAAAGAGCTGCAGAGGAAGTTGAAGTTTTGAAAAGCGAAGTGATAGAGACAGATGCACACGAGTCTTCAGCTGTTGAAGATGTGGATACAGGAAAAAGATCTTTCTTAAAGATGGCGAGTATTGCAGGACTTGGTGCTGTTGCACTCGGTATGCTACCCAAGAAAGCTGAAGCATATGTGATGGGCTCATCTCCTACGTCTGGAGTGGTCGGCGTTAAAAATGCTTCTGATACAAGGGTTAACCCCGCCACGGAGGAGACTGTACAAGGATTATTGACGGGGCAAAGTGTTTCAAAGATGACTGTTACACTGACTTCTTCCGGTATTATCCGAACTCCCTCGAGTGGAAAACGTATCCGTGTGTATGCAAATAGATTTTCTTTGAGTGCAGATATGTCAAACGTTTCGTTTCGTTTTACTTCAGGTGGTACTGATTATGAAAAATATGTTTCGCCAAAGACCGGAGGTCTCTATGGTGCAAACAATCACCCAAACTTTGTACAGGGTGGAGTTGACGAAGTTGTGTATTGTGTTATCAACGGTACAGGAACAGTACAAATCAACTTGGACTACCTAGAGGTCTAGGGTATAATTATTAGTATTAACTTTTTTACAATCTTACAATGTCACTACGAGCCGTCGAACAACTAGCCACAGGATCAACCTCAGCATATCCAGGTTCATATGATTCTACAAAATGGAATCTTGGTCCCCAGATAAAACAATACACAGGTGTAAATGCATATGATAAATACATCGGCCCTGTTCGACCAAACCTTGCTCGACCTGTCGATGAGTCAACTTCTATACCGCCAAACTTTATTGATTCTGTGCAGTGGTCTCCGACCATAGACTGGGTATTCGGTATCGAGTCGGTTGTCGGTGCTACAAAAAGAATTACCGCGTACTCATATGATCGAACAACTTCGGCATATTCTTGGAAAGGGTTTATTACTTTTTCTGTAACCAACGCTACTAACGTACAGCGTGGATTTCGTATGTGTTATTATACACACACGACAGGTACAGTAGCTGTGTCTGGTACAGCAGTTACGGGTACTTCTACGGCATTTTCTACACAGCGTATTGCAGTAGGTGCTCGAATCGGTTTTGGTACAACTGATCCAGCAGCGGTGACTACATGGTATTACATATCAGCTATCGGTAGTAATACCTCTATTACACTTACATTGACAGCTGGTACTATTGCAGGAGGAACGGCATATGTGATTGAGGAGTTGCGACCTGTGTTAACCCTTACAAACACAACACTAACAAACGGAGGTTTGTTTGTTGGGAAGGGTATTACTTGGAATGATTTTACAACTACAGGTACAACTGTTGCGGCCTCTGCATCTACGGTTGATAACTTAAAGCTTACATACTGGCTTGCAGACGCTGGAACAGTTACGAACACAGTTGCGGGTGGAGTTACTGTTGATGGAAACATGCAGACATCTTTTGCGGGTACTACTCACTATGCCTATGTGGTTGACGGTACAACTTCTTGTAAGGTCTTTAAGTACAATCTTCGAGCTTTGGATACTATCGTAGCAGGTAAGATGACTCTTACAGGTACAAACATTGTTGTTACTGGAGCTCAAGCTGTGACTGGTACAGCTTCGCAGACCAATAACGGTATCATATGCACCACCTCACATGGTCCTGGAAACGGAGTTAAATCAATCTATTTTGTAACAACTACTCGTGTGTATCGTGCTGCGGAAACAAACATTACTGCAGGTAATACAACATGGCAGTCTGATAACCGTACTGAAGTCCCCCCAGGAGGAGGAACTGTGCAGTCTGTAACAAACGCGATGGCATTTATAAACTATTCGGCATCAGTTGATAGATTTTACATCACATCGACTGGAGCTACGGGTTCCAGAAGTTACTTAACGATATACCCAACAACTTCAGGTGATCGTTTTGAATATATTTTTGGAAATAGTTTTGTACAATTCGACTATGCTCTTGCTGATGGTGACTCCGTACCTCTACCTTATGATACAAGAAATGCTCCTTTGTATATCGAGACAAGTAACGGTATTGCCCATGTATTGCGTTTTGGTTCAGCGGTAACAGGTGCGCTTGGTTTGCATGCACTTTCTGTTGTAGCTCACTGGGATTTTGCAACCATGACCGGCAATGTCGCCATCAGTCCTGAGATATCAACTCCAAATAACTCAAAGTTTAAGCGACTTTATACTGAGGCTGTTGAAAGTTTAGGTTCTGGAGCGTTTGTTACACCTCTTATGAGGTATCGATGTTATTACCGAACATCAGGCATATCCGATAATAGTGGTTCTTGGACTTTGATTGATGAGACAGGAGATCTTTCTTCTGCTGCAGGTACAGCCTCAATACAATTTAAGATTGAGTTTCAGACACTTGGAAACGTGCATGGTATTCCAGCTCGTATTCTTTCTCTTGGAGTTATATATGAGGATATGACAACCGATACTCATTATCAGCCATCTGTTGCACAATCATCTACAACAAGTAAACGATTTGCATGGAGATTTTCAACAGCCTTTGGAGGCACTGTACCAACACTGCGTATACGACTATATGATGCCGTATCAGGAGGGTCTTTGGTTGATGATACAACTGCTACACCTACTGGTACTTGGGAAAAGTCTACTGATGGAGGAAGTAACTGGATAGCGTATGATACAACAGATAAAGCAAATGAAACTACATATATCAGATACACTCCTGCATCACTTGGTGATAACATAAAAGTAAGAGCACTACTTACACAAAACTAATTTATACTAAATACATATGATCTACCTCGAACAAGGACAAAAACTATTTGATAGACCAGAACTTGTTGTGTATGAAGCAACAGGGGAGCGAGCAGATACAGATATGGTTATCTGTGCAAAAGCTGAAAATCCTTCAGAACCTTTTTGTTGGCTTGAAGCTCAATATATCGCATATGGTGGTGTAGTATATAAGATTAGTGACAACAAAGAACTTGAAGCCGAGATCTTGAAAACAGATCCTGACAGCACTATCAACGATGTGGTTGCAAATCCTGTGTCTGATACTGCAAATGCGACAACTTCTCAAAATCCTTTAGATGTAGTTATTCCTCCTGCAGACCCTGCGTATGAGCTCAATGCTTCAGCTATAAATCAAACACAACAATTGTCAGCTGGTGATACTGTGTCTGCCACTCAAACTCAGACAAATCAACCTACAGCGTCATCTACATCTGCAACTGAATCAGCACCAACTGTCATATCAACATCTACAGATACTATATTAAATATCGATACTTCAAATGCATCAAGTACTACAGTAAGTAGCTCGACTGATGCTGTTATAGACAAAGTGATTGACAAGGCTATCGACGCAGTTATTCCTGCGCCCACAACAGATGAAGCTACGAGCTCTGTTGCAGAACCTATCGTATCTGCTATTCGACGGAAAATTAAAAAGAGTCTTTCATAATACAATATATAGTATATGGCTCTCACTGATATAAACTTTCAACCCGCAGAACAACAGAATTTTATTATTGAAATTCCAACAGGTATTTTGAATGCTCCTGTTGATATTATGTTTGAGCCAAGTAGTACTCAGTATTTGGTAATGGAACTTACGATATTAAGTGCGGGTGGCGGCAATATCTTTATCATGTCAGAATAGGGGCATGACTACGGTAGAGCATTATTTTGCAGAGTATGGCATATATTTAGAAGATGTAAGAAGAAGGCTTTTGATTGTTATTAAAACATTCATAGGTATTTTCATTGCAGGATTCTTTTTTACTAGTTTTTTGATGAAGACAATGATACATCTACTCAATTTTAAAGATGTTTCAATTGTGATTACCTCACCATTTCAAATGGTAGATATTGCTATGAGTACAGGCTTTTTCGTGGCGAGCGTAATAATAGCACCTATTATTGTGTATCAAATATACTCTTTTTTGAGCCCGGGGTTGCTTCCAAAAGAGAAGAGGCTTTTTATCTTACTCATACCTATTGCACTAATACTGTTTTTTATCGGATTTTCATATGGGTTTATGACGTTGTATTTTGGTATCAACATGATTGCAGAGATAAATGTAAGTCTCGGTGCGGTAAACTACTGGGATATTGGTAAATTTATTTCAGATATTGTGTTAACATCGTCACTACTTGGTTTGATATTTGAGTTTCCAATAGTGATTACATTTATGATTCGTATCGGTATACTGAACTCTCTTTTCTTGCGAGCAAAAAGACGTATCGCATATTTTCTTATTTTTATTTTTGTATCTTTACTTCCACCTACTGATGGATTATCATTAGTATTGATGGCAGCACCTATGTTGTTGATATATGAGTTAACTATTTTAATTAACTCTCGATACGTACATAGGAATTAATATTAATTTTTTAAAATACACTATATGTTTGGACTCGGCACAAAAGAAATAATTATCATTGCATTTATTGCAATACTCCTATTTGGATCAAAGAAGATTCCAGAACTTGCAAAGAGTATGGTTGATGCAATCAAACATATCCGAGGTGCATTTAAAAGTGATTCTGATGAGTCACCAACTAAGAAATAATTTACACCCACTATGTTTGGACTC
>JACCDZ011008541.1_pt1 | contig 12659 bp, 7 predicted proteins | sample 7449551 | NCBI WGS metagenome assembly JACCDZ01 (sample SAMN15323452, study PRJNA562643) | freshwater metagenome | isolation source: river surface water | place: USA:Blue River Watershed | collected 2017-08-18
GTATTTAGCTCTTCTTGAATGGCTTGAATGGCATGCATTCTTGCACCACGAACTTCATAAGCATACGCTTTGTCTTGGTCCGTAAGGTCTTTGAACTGCTCCAAGAACTTGGTCAAGGTTTTAAGATGTTCATCGCATTCCTCGACAGAAACAGATTCATTTTGTGTAGATCCAATCGCAGACAGAAGTTGGGCTTGATCTTCTTGTAGTCGCACTTGTTCCTTCTCCAGTTTTTGAATGCGTCGCTCCAGGGCTTCAGGACGATCCACGGACTCATTGAGACGTAGTTTCTGGGTTGTATCTACTACAGCCGTGATTTGCGTAATGGCAGCGGCATGTCCCAGTCTTGCTTCATGAATGAGATTCGCCAAAGCAGTAACGGACTCGAGGTGTAAAGCACGTTCCAGCAGTTGTTTCTGTTCATCTTGACGTAGAGCGAAGAAGTTGACGCTGTCCATTTGGGTGATGAAGTGACTCAATAGCACTTGTTCCATCGTACCCACATGTTGTTCCATCCATAGGTTGACCGCAGACGTCCCCTCCCGTACCAGGTGCTTCTCGTCGTTCATCACTTCATTCAATTCCACTCCAAATTGGTTGACATTACTTTTGTCCGTTTGCACACCAAACTCGCGGGTGACTTCATACTTCCTGTTTTCAATCGAAAACAAGATTCGTATGTTCATCACACGACGGTTCATCGGTTTGCGATTATGAATAATCTTGGCACTCATCTTCTTTCCACTCAATGTCTTCGTACGTGTCTGTTCTCCAAAAAGGCCTAAACATAGCATCTCTAAGAAAGAAGACTTCCCTGAAGCGTTCTTCCCATTCAACAACGCAATCTTTCCAGATAGATGATCAAAATCGAAGTAGTTGTCCAATCCATAACATAGTGTGTAGTCCCATCCCACCCGATGAAGCCGAATCTTGTTGCGTGCATTTTGCATGACTTGTCCCATGGCCTCGCGATATTCATGAAGGCTCTTGGTAATTTTATGCATACGGTCTTGAATCTTCTGTTGCACCGTACTGGGTAGAGAAAGAGACTCATAAGGAGCTGGAATATTCATGGTCTCGGGTGCATCCATCCAGTCATCCACATCCAAGGAGGGTGCGATTCCATGCAGGTATTCCTTCCACTTGTCAGGAGTACATAATTCCGAAAATTGTTCCATCTCTCGTTGGATCTGATCTTCTTCGGTCGTTGTATTGTCATTGTCCATCTTAGAAAGGACCGTAATACCCCGAGGGATCAGTCCTAAGTTCTTCAACGTTTCCTCGGTTTCCATGCTGCCTGCTCCACACACACGAACATAGGGACGTTTGGGAAAGTTCGCATCTTGCATCGCATCTTCGAGAGATTGCCACTCCCGTCCTCCCATGTACACTTCATATTGTCCATGGAAGGCGCGAAGGGTAATCATCCCAAAGGGATTGCGTACATGATGTTTGGTGACTTTTCGTTGGTCGAGGTCCCATAGAAGATATCCGTGACCGTAGATGCTTTCCCCAAAGTCTTGTTGAATCAAAGATCCAGGATAGCCCCATTGGAAGTCGGGATGCTTATGCACTTGTTGCTTATGAACGTCTCCTAAGAGAACTGCGTCATATCCTTGAAACCATTCCAGAGGGTAGGCGGAGAGCTGGGCCCCAGATCCATTTTGCAGCTTGCATTGACGCACGGTTCCATGAAAGAGAGCGATACGGTGTTCGACATCTTTACCAAACGTTCCAACAGGAGGAAAATCAGGAAGTTGAGAAACGATTCCTCGGGTGTTGCCTGTCCGCAAGGTATCTTTGACAGAAATGACACCAAATCCAAGGTTGCCATGTTCATAGTGTCTTGATTCTTTTAGGTATTGGACCCGTTCGTTTTGGGCCAGCCACGGATCCAACATGCTCTCGAGCATATCAGGGATGCTGGGGTCTTCTTGACGGAAATCATGATTGCCGCAGATGAAGAATACTTCGGTCAGTTCACTGAGTTTGTGAAGGAACCTAGAGAACACTTGGAACCCAGCGGATTCGATACGGCCCTTGTTGTGGAAGATGTCTCCCGCAATCACAGTCACTGCTTGGCCCGCAGCAACGCATGCCAACGTCCCAATCTCTCGTAGGAACTGATCAAAGACCGCTTGATACTCCTCGATACGGGCCCGATTGGGATCACCCGTACGGATATGCAAGTCCGCAATATGAATAATATGCGTGAAATTCATCACACTCTCTTAAAAATAATATGTGTATCTCCTTAAATCAAAAACAAATCCTCATTTCTTACTTTTCTTCGCTTGTGCGGCTTTGGTCTTAGCCCTTGTCATCATGCCCTTTGGTGAGCTTGCAGAGGATGCGGTGGCCCAAGTCAATGTATTGGTCTTCGTCGTACTTTTGGGGGAGGACACGGAGAATGATTGAATCGCATGCCCACATGGGGCGACTTTACAGTGGCTCCGAGCGAATTCACAGAGGAATGATCCGCAAGGGGGCTTCTTGTCAAAGAGATATACATCGATCGTTTGATGGATACTTGTCATGATCAAGTTGATTCCCGCGGGTTTGATGCAATACAAGACCATACATATCAAGACATGCAAAGGTGGACGAATTCCAGTCTTGTCTTTGTTGTTGATGTGTTCTTTAGAGATGAGTTTGCCATACGATTTCATGCTGCTTGCGAATGTAGCTACATGTTTCAGTAAATCGAAGTTGATTTGATCCTGAAGTTCTTGACCCACAAATCGGAGAAGAAGCAAAGAGGCCAAACGTATGATCGGGTTTACAGGGATGACGGGCACTAACCAAGGCATCCATTTCTTTAGCTTCTGGGACATGTCTTTCCGCAGCACAATATGCAATGCATCATATAAATCTAGAGACTTCGCAGAGTATAAGGTGTCTTCTACGGCAAATACCACTTGCATGATTACGCCGATGAGGACCTTCGTCTGGTTGTCCATCGGATGTTCGTGGCGGTAGCTTTGCATGAGGAGGGGATGGATGTTTGTGTTCATGATTCGCATGAAGTTCTCATGAGAGCGGAATCGTCCACCTATGCTTGCCGCCAACCGAGCGGATTCGTAATAGTCTTCTAAGTTGTAGTTATTTGCACCACCAATTTTCGGGATGATTTTATCTTCGATCACATGTTTCGGCAAGTCTTGAAGAGACATTCCAACTCCATCTAAGTACTCTTTGGTGTGTGGCATGTCTCCTACTTTTTCTAAAAACCCTGACGCTAGTTCTTTTTGGAAGAATTGAATGATCTCCTTTTCTTTGGTTGTACGAATCAACAATTTTTTGAAAGCAGGGGAAAGGATTTGCATAGGATCTTTATGGCGCAGGAGTTCCTTTGTACCTCCGAGTTTCATGGCTAATTTTAACCAGTCCATATCTTGTTTATCCATTGCACCCCAAATAGGAGCGTATCCATAGTTGGACTCGCGCACAAACAAAGCAGCGCTTCCTCCATTACGAATGCAAACTTCAAACATCGTTTTTGTAATGTGTGATTCTGTGCCAAACCCAGGGTCCATTGCATAGTGAAGGGGCGTCCATCCTTCCGCATCGCGAACAGTCCAATATTTCGAACCACCCGCCTCTCTCAACAAGTATTGAACGACGCTGGAAGAAATATTGTTGGTGGCAATCCGTTGTTCACATAGAAAATGCAAAGGTGTTTGCTTGAAAAATCCAGATTTGTGTTTCCAAAGGCGATCTGCATCTTTGACATGTTCAAAGATTGCTTGAAAGACTCCTATGTCTGTTTGTGACCTACATGCTACATGAAATGCAGTGTATGTATCCTCATCGCGTACATTCCATATATCATCCCATTCTTCAGGAGAATGCTTGGCGAGCTGCCGACGGAAGTCATCTGGGCTCATACGTTTCGCACAAAGGTCATATAAATCCATCTCATTCCTAGGTTCAGATTTCGACATTTCACTACATTACCAACACGTTTTTGTTACAAGCATAGTATTGACGATGAAAAATTTGGATATGAAGACATTATTTCTACAAAAAGAAGCATGTGTATGTGCAAGAAGTCCGATGAGTATGTATTGAGTATCATGGAGCAAAAGAGTTTTAGCAAATGGTATTGTGAGGCAAAGCATTGTGTACGCTGTAAGCAACGTGGAATCACACTTGCACTAGATTCAGATAGCGAAGATTATATGGATTCTATGTTGGCTTGGACGGACTGTTTCAAATACGTGATCGAGATTTTTCTAGTGGCGTGTATCAAACGAAAGTATTACGTTCTGGCTTACTTGATTTATTTGTGGGATTGCCATTTACTACCAGAAGAGGATATGTTCCGCGTATTCTGCCTGCATGAATTTGAGACGGAATTTGAACGAGATATGACGGTGTTGCTTGCTGCTAAGTTTCACGAGTACCCAACTATTTTTTGCGAAATTGCCCGAATCTTGGCGATTTCTCCACTGGCCTTGCAAGATTCCATGTTAGAGCTAGTGGAATAGGGATACAACTTTGTCATAAACATGTGTCAGACAAGTGTTGTTATATGCGAGCCAAAGGAGATAAACAAAGAACAATGCAAATGTAGCTACAATATCATACAATGTAATGGTGTCGTTCCATGTGTACCATAACGGTATGAATTTAATAAGAGCGTTGATTGCTATATACAAGGCAACTTGCGAGATGCGTGGGCATTGCGCCAGAATCCTGGCGAAGATCCATATATTGAAGACCAGTGCGAGAAGGATTGCAAACTTGGGAGAAATGGGCACGAGATGTACTAAATATGCTAGAAACCATAGAAAGATCCATACAGAGAAAACCAAATCGATTCGTTTCATTACTTTTACAGCGTATATTTTGGTCTAGGCCATGAAAGCGAACCAGGTTGCGATGAGCCAAACCACCAGAAGGAAGAGGGGGATGTTTTGTTTTTGCTTGCTTTGTGACCAAGGGATGTAGAGCAATCCTGATAATACTATGAGAGTACCCAAGTGTCTCCAGTATTGATCGTAGGTGATGCCTGCAGATATGACTAAGAGGGTTAATGAGACAGTGTAGGTTGCTAAGAAACCAAGGATCTTCCCCAGATGGTTGTCGGGGATAAATCCTTTTGCAATCATGCCTTCGGTTAAGAACAGGGACAATCCGAACAGCACAACGGCAAAGAATACGAAGAACTGCTGCATTTCCAGAGCAGGCATCGTCGCACCCCCTGCCAGGAGTGCACCTCCTTTTTGGTTAGAGACATTGCAAACATCCGTTTCTGAAATGAGTTTACCATTTTTGTCGAATTTCTTGATAATAACTAACCTGCTAAATGGATTGATGCAATGAGCAAATCTGAGTGCTAATGTGAGAGCCTCAAAGTAACTGAAATGTTTGTCTTGTTTGTTCGCTTCAGGAATGGCATATTTTTGCGCTGTATAATCGACAAAGTCTAAACGAGCATTCACAAGCAGGATAAATTTTTTGTTCAACTGATTGCTGTCGTATATGTTATAATTCATGAGTACGGCTGTAAGCACGTCATTAGTCTTAACATCAGCTATTGGATTTTTTGCTAATTCAGCCGCATATTGGGTAAGTTGTGATTGCAGTACATGATTGATATAATGACCCTGCCGTGCAATGGGATTGTGGTATTTTTGTTTCACATTGTCTAAAAACGTTTTGTATGTTTGACTAATACCACTGAATGAAAGCTCAGATTGCAAGTTTATATTATCAATATTTATTGCTAACATACTGTTGATTGCATCAGACGTGTATTGACTTGTAAATTCGTTGAAAACGTTTGTTTCGTTTGCAAGGTTTGATTTTAATTTTGTGATTTGGTCTTGTATTAGTGTGTAGCTTTCATTTATTTGTTTAGCATATGTCGAGGCAACATTGTCAAACGCTTTTTCCACTTTATCATTTAATTTTCCATTCGAAATGAAGTACGTTCTTTTTTCGGAGTTTATCAACTCCTTTTCAAGTGTTTGAAAGTAATATGTTCTAAATTGTTTTTTTATGGCTTTTGTATCTGAAAAATCAACTGGGCTGCTGCCTATAAAAAACTTGCGTAAATAGTCTGTAAATTCCTGAAGAACCTTTTCATACTCAATAAGTTTAGGTTTGATGTGCAATATGTTATAAAATCTGCAAAGATATGCAATATCAATGTAATCGTTTACGTGTGCTTCATTGATTTTAAGATAATGTTTGAACAGAGAAAGCCAAGCAGAAGTATTAATTTCGTCAAGATCCAACCTTGTTGGAACAATTGTAAGCTGGGTTGAAATGATATCGTTAACCACACCTGTAAGAATAGCACCAAATTGAGATAAGTTGTTTAATTCGCTTTTCAATATACTTTTTTGTGTATTTTTAAATGTTATTCCATTACTACCAATTTGGTTTGTTTGCAATATTGGCGGTATTGTACTCTTTTTGAATGATATAGTTGGATAGTTCACAGTTTGATAATAATCTTTCTTGATCTTTTGCACGTCTTCTGTTCCTGCCATATCCATCACAGTCAGCTTGCCTAGAACCTTTGGCTCATCCTCCTTTGACAGGATGTATGTGTCAATGAACAAGTGAGAGCGACTGCTGGAAGGGTTGTTCGGTGTGGCACGAATATGTGGTTCTTGAATGATTGGATCTCCAGAGAAGTTTGTTTTCTCGCGATAGGAGTTGATCAGCTCGTAAATATTCGCGACTTTGCTTGTAAAGTCGTGTTCAATTGGCACAGTGAAAGCGCAAGCTTTTACGTTCTCAGAGAAAGAGCCAAAATCCGTCGCCTCTACTTTTGGTTTATCAAGAACAGTAACATGATTAATACTGTTTCCGTCATATTTGAAAGCGGTGACCTTTTCTTTCTTCGGAGTGTAAGTCTTGGGAGACAATTCACTATCTACGGTCATTTCTCCATAGAGATCATATACCACAAATTGTACAGTGAAATTTTGTTTCTGATCATATTGAGTTTTGACTTCAGAAAGTATTGTATTAAACACCGCCTTTTTGGCAGTGTTATTCAGTAGCGTGTACGATTTTCCTGAGCCCGAATATCCATATGCCGAATACAGAAAGTGCATTGGCTGCGTTTTTGCATTTTCAAACAAGGTTCGCATATCATTTTCAACATTGATACCATTTCCATTCATGACAATTTTATAGAAAGGACCATAATTCTGAATATTGCCTTCTGGTTCAAAAGTATTCGTTACTAATGCGAATGAGTATCCATCGTCTCGTTCTGTACCAACTAAATATTTTACATTCTCACTTGACAAGCTGTTTGTTTTAACAGTGTCCGCAGATTGTGCCTTTGTTTTTGCATCATATGATTTTACATTGTATTTAGTATCACCCTCTGTGAACTTCGTACGGAAGTTGATCATTACACGAACAGGAAACACGCTGTCAATTTCATGAATATGTCTATCAATGAGATCAATAATGTTTTCAGGACTCATATCTTTTTGATTAGCAAGCCCTGCTTTGTAATGTTCTAGTTTATCACATTTGTCCTTGATAACTTTGTTTGTAGACATTGTTGTGCATTCCAATTGTTCCTTAATAACCCGATCTACATGTTGGTTCATTACTAATAGTGTTTTTGTGTACACATCTGCTAATGTGAGACTTGCTAGTTTAGGCTTCTCTTCGTCAAAGTCTTTTTGAGGCAATGCAAGTTGTAGCAATTGCACGAACTTCTTATCAAGAACTTCTAGTGCTGTTCTTGAATCTCGCAGGCGTTTATAGACCTGAAATCCTTCGCGTAAGTTTATGTTAGCGACGAACTTTGCGTTTTCGGGGAGGTTTGTGAATAGGTCTGTTGGAATACCTTCCAATTGTTTGACGAAATTATTGAGGTGTTTGACGTCCTCACTGGCGTCATCTATCTTAAATATACCCTTCAAAACTGTGTTGTCACGAGGCTCAGAGTTCTTAAACAAGTCGAGTATATCCATCTCAATCATAGAACGAGATTTCATAGCATGGTTGAGACTGCTTTCTTCTTTTTTCGCAAATATTTCTTGTTGTAGAGCTTCAACCTTTGAACGGAATGCTGAGATTGTTGATTCATCCGTTGCATTGTTCACATTTGCGATAATTTGGCCAAACTCAATATCTGAAATCTCGGCTTTAATTTGAAACTGTTCTATCGTTCCTCTGTCTTGCGTTTTGGCCCAAATATTCTTTGCGTCATTGATGAACGCAATTAGTATTTTGTGATTAGCTTGCCTATTTCGCACTGTTTCGATTAATTCAAGTGTTTCAGTCTTTAGGGTTTTCAGGGCTTCAAGCTTTCTGGCTTCGACTTCTGCACGCAAACGGTCTTCTTCTACCTTACGCGCGTCTGCTTCAGCAGCCTCTGCAAGCCGTTTGTTTTGTTCCTCAGCCTCAACTTTTTGCTTCCGCCGTTGTTCTTCGGCAGCTATTTCTTCTTGCTGTTTTTGTTCTTCAAGCAACACAATATATGTTTGCAAAAATGCAGGGATATTATCTAGGTTTTCCAAAACAGTAGTGAAATATTGGACAATAGAATCCAGTAACGTTTGTGCAGTTTCCACCGTATGGGCAGACGTATTCGGAACTATCAGTTCCATAACATTCTGGATGTCTTCAAAAAGTTTTGCAATATTGAGCTGCAATTTTGATACATCACCTGTGGTAGATTTATTTTCGTATCGCGCGTTTACATTGGCAAACACTTCGTTTAACACAGATACAATCGTTTGAATTTTAGGTTTAATGGTGTCTGTTAAGAAGTTAATACGATCTAATATACGGTTTGTCTCCAAAAAGCGCTTTTCTAGATACTGTTGCATTTGTTGCACACCTGTAACCTGTCGTAGCAACTCATCAAAGCCTTTAAAAACCTTGTCTGATACCTCGGCATGAATACGAACAAGGCTATCTTCTGACTGTTCGTCAAGTTTCAAATCTGTTATGTCAATGTTTAAAACACTTTCATATACCACATCTTTATGCAAGATATCTGCAGTTGCAGCTACAGGTTCTTCTTCCTTGTATTTATCCAGCACAGATCGCAATATGTTTTCATTCATCGCAAACATACCCGAAAGATAAGAAGCAACTTCTACCAGATTTGTTATCTCGGTTCTCAACATTTGCATATGTTCCGCTTTGTTCGCTGCTTCCTTTGCTTTGATTGTATTGATTTTGGTCCGTAGATGAGTGATGTAGTTGCGGCCTTGAATAACAGCAGAGTCAATTGCTGGCGTTTCTGTAACAGGTATGCTGTGGAGAATAGCTTGCAGCTGTGTATTTTGTACCTTCGATACAATACTCACAATTTGATCAAACAGTGTTTGCATTTCCTCAAGGTTGTTTTCGTTTTCTGTAGTTACCAGTTTTTCCATCTGCTGCAAAAGGTCTGCAACTGTCCTATTTTCATCTTGATGCGTTTTCATCTCCTCCTTGATGTTGTTTACTTCCGCTTCAGTATTTGTTACACGCTCTTTCTCCTCTTGAAGCAAAGTTTCTAACACCTCTTGAGCATATGCACTTGCTTTCACACCCCGTAGTTTTTCGACAATATCTGCAATATTCTTCGCTTGTGTGATGTTTGATACTTCATTTTGCAAAGCAATGATTTGATTTCTGACACCATTCTCTGTGAACTTAGTGATGTCTAATTGTTTTTGGGTTGCTTTCTCCAAATCTTCCTTTAAGTGGTTTATTTGTCCCTCTAGTTCCTCTTTCTTCTGCAACGTTGCAGTCGATTCTGCTAGTATTTTCTGATTATCTTGAACTAACTGGTTGTTTTGTGTCAGCAACTCTTGGTTTTTTGTTTGCAACTCAGAACTTGCACCAAGTTCGGCAGTTTGAAGAGTTTTCTGCATTTCTTGCACAGACAGAATGTCTTTGGTAAGTCTCTCCATCGCCGTTGTATCCGACCCCAAATGACTAGCAATCAATAATTTCACCTGATCATCATTCAATGACTCGTTCAACTGTGCAAGGGCCCTGTCGATGATGCCTTGACGAGCTTCCACAGTCAAATTGGGTAATTCCTTGACGAGGGTATTACTCGCATCATCGAAAGGTTTGAATGGGTAAAAATGCATTATTTTTGAGTTATATAGTTGGTTGCCATTCTGTGTATACACGTCGTAACAACTCTTCATAAGCTTTAAAAAATTTTGCACCATAACCGTATAGTGTTTTGCCCTAGATAACTCACATGATCCACTTATTGATTTGTCAAATGGTTCTCCGTTAGTATCGAAAGGCCATGAGGTATCTAAGCATGCATGTTCAGCAACGTCGCTTTTCAAATCACCTAGTAGTGACTCTATTTCACCTCTGTCTTTATCACCTAGTTCAGAGTTTGCATCAAAAAATTCTCCATCTCCTTCTTCCATATCTCACAAAACTCTATAAGGTGACAACAATAAATTTCTCTCTTTCTGTACTAGCACAGTATACCCCCATGAATCTCTATCAAATCCATGGTATCTTACAATTGCTTGCGTTCCTTGTGCTGTTTCCCATTGGGGTGGTCATTGCCCTCATGCGCAACACCATCGGACCCAAATGGCTAATCTACCATATCTTCTTCCAAATCTCCGCCGCACTCTGCGTCTTTATAGCATCGGCGCTGGTCATCATTGCAGAGAAAGGTAAAAAAGAATCCCATGATCATGAAGACAACAAACCGCTAGCTCGGCTTCTCCATGTTTGGAATGGACGCATCGTTGTCACGCTCATTTTCCTCCAACTCCTCTGGGCCTTCTTTGGCAAGTTCTTTGTCCCCTTGTCTCTGTGGTACATGACACACATCACCTTCGCAATACTCATCCTGCTCGGAGGGTTCGCACAAGTCATTCTAGCCTATTTGATGTACAGCTCCAAGAAATGAGAAAATTCACCGTTGTATGTAGTAACACAACCCACATGTCCACAAAAACAAAAAAGAAAGTCACATTCCGCAACACCACCGAAATCAAAAGCATCTCTGGCACTAACAGCCGCAGTCCTTTCTTTGCTCATGTTGACGTCCATGCAGTCACACCCCATGGGAAAACATTGAAGACCGAGCTCATGCAAAGTCGTAGCGATGATTTCCGTTCCTTTGTGCGCGACTATGCTATTCATACAGGGATCGATTATGATGCTCCCTTGTTTATACGTAATATTGTCACCGTCCGTCGCTGCGTGGAAGAAATTGAGAAAGAGGCGATCAAAGAACACCTCATCGGCGATCACCCAGTCTTTGTCAATATTCACCGCTCTGAATTCTTCGCATCCTATTACCCTCGTCATAAGTACCACAACATCTTTGAAACGATGTTTTGGACGAAAAAGTATTACGATCAATGGAAATCTGGAAAATACAATCCTGTGCTTCTCAAAATGCGTATGAAAGATGCCATGCGAAATCCGCAACTGCTTGCCGACATTACACATGCTCACCAAAAGGCACAGAAAAGCAAAAGGAAATGAAATAGACTAGAAATCCTCCGTTTCTTCCACCTGAAATCCACTCTGATTCAATAGTTCTTGGAGACGTAGAGAGCTGTGAGCTTGCACCAGCTCTGTGTATCCTCCAAGAAACTCTGTACCTACGAAGATAAATGGGAACGTTTTTTGTCCGTTGGAACGGACGTAAAGATCATCCCGCTTCACCTCATAATCGTCATCTTCCAAAGGGTCGATGAAAATCTCTTCGAAGGGTATGTTTTTCTCTTTCATGAATGCCTTCGATTTGGTGCAATAGATGCAATGTGGACGACTGTAAATCTGAACTTGAACCATGACTACTACATACAGTATACGTGTACATGTTTAAGTCATTTTTTGAGATCCTAACGTCACTGTAGGGGGTAGTTCTTGTTGGGCTTGACTCAAGTCTGCCATCTTCCTCTCAAGCACGAGTTCATCCAATGCATCCGTGATCGACTGGGCCTCACGTTCTTTGGCCATCTGTTCCCATGTCGACAAAGCACCCGTAGGGTCTTGAAACGCCTTTACATAATCGGTCATGTTGTCCATGGTATAGTCCTCCAGCTTCTTTGGCAGACCCAAATAGCTCGTCACTTGTGATGGGGGTAGCCACATCGCTTCAGGTTCCTTGTACATTTGGATCTCCTTTTTCCCGAAACTCTTATTCTCGGCAATAGGAGGTTGTGTAACGTCCGTATCTTCATACGGTGTACTGTCTTCCATTAAATCCCCGTATCCACCGTCGATCGCACTTCCAAATACGCTGGTGGTCACTACGATATTCAGGAATTCATGAATGTACTTCTTTAAAAGACCTAACATATGTTCATCAGTATCTGCTGTCACGTTGACTTCCATGTCATATAAAAGACGACTCAGTACATGTGATTTGGCGGCTTTCCTGATAAAATCACTGTTGCGTTGCGCCTCACTGGCCATTTCAAGGAACACCCTTTCGAAGGCTTCATTTTGGAACGCGGTTGCTTCCGCTTTGATTTCGTCAATGGTTTTCACTTTATGGGCATGAGACAACTGTTTATCTAAAAAGTTCTTAAATGCCGCTTCTTTTTCCTCGTAGGTTTCTTGGGCACCTTCACGATTCTCCACTACATTCACATGATTGATGACCCATTCATAGGCAGTATGAAGAACTTGCATGTCTGTGCTGGTCCCGCCACGATCAGGATGCACAATCATGGCCA
>JACCDZ011485313.1_pt1 | contig 12659 bp, 19 predicted proteins | sample 7449551 | NCBI WGS metagenome assembly JACCDZ01 (sample SAMN15323452, study PRJNA562643) | freshwater metagenome | isolation source: river surface water | place: USA:Blue River Watershed | collected 2017-08-18
AACAGATTGTTGTAATACCTCGATTTTACCTTTACAAAATCCGTTTGCGACTATCTGTTTTTCAATTTTTTCGGAATTGGCAATTAACCATTCCTCAACCTCTTGAGATCTTTTTTCATTTATGGATTTAAGATGCGTTTCTCTTTCAATTCGTAATTCTTCTGCGGTTTTCATGATTGAAGTATTCTTCATTTGTATCATTCTATTCTCTTTTTGTTTGATTTTATATAAAACCAGTTCTAAAAGATCTAATTGGTTGCACTTTATTCGTAAGATTCATCATCAAGTTCTTTCCAATCAGGACAATCTTTTAATGCACAATCATGGTGACAGCAATATCCATCCCCTCCTATTTCAACTGCTCTCGCCAAAGTTTTTCTTTTCCATAATACATAACTTGCAATTTTCGCAAATGACATTTCTTGCGTGAAAAGTCCTTCATCTTTTTCTTCCAAAAGAAGCTTTATCTCTTCATCTGAAAGGTGAGAAAGAACTTTCTCTTCTATCTCATTTTCAAATTTAAACATAATTTCCGCAACAACTTCCTTAAGCCTAAATTCTGGTGTGTATGGTTCTGGTGAATCTTTTTCTGATTCTGGTGGGGCTATATCTTTAATCGACATCTTATTTTTACTTTATACAAATTAGATAATGTTTATTTATGTCTTTTTTACTTGTGGCAAAAATTCCTTTATGAAAACAACGCTTATGCATTTCCCCAGTAAGGAAATTTCTAACCCCTCTTAAAGATTGAGAACATTCGGCATATATAACTTGCTTTTCATCGAAAGTTAATTCATCCAACTCTATTCCTTCAACATCATCTGCTCCACAACCATATTCTAATTGCTGTTCTGAGTTTTGATGTATATACAGAGTTTTTATGCCTGAGCCTTCTTTGAAATTTACGTTTGATTTGAGAATTTCCATGTTGTTTTATATGTTATGAACTATTATAGAGAAATTTTATGGGGTTATTTTGAATATTTTTTATTCCACAAATTTATTTTATTTTTTAATTCATCAATTGAAATATCACACTTAGAATATTTTGAAATGTTTTTTGAATGAATTAACAATTGGCAATTTGCAGGATGTGAAATAATTGCAGGATCTATATTATTATCATGTCCAAATTTAACTGAAACGATATGATCTCTAGAAACTCCATTTAAATTATTTTTTTTATTTTTTGGAAAATACCAACCATGTTTTTTTATTAATTCAAAATCAAATTCTTCAGGATAATCAGCAAGATTAAATTTAAATCCAGATTTTACCCTATAGTTTCTAAGAGATTGGTTTCTAAGAGATTGGTTTCTAAGAGATTGGTTACAAGTTGTTGGTTTTTGAATTTTTGGATATAAAATATTTTTTCTGCAAAGCTTACTACAATATTTTTGTTTTCTTGACGAAGAAAATACTTCAAATTCTTTCCTACAAGAAAAACAAATTAATTTAAAAATTTTTTTAGGTTGTATATAATTTTTATATACTCCATTCGCAATATTCTTCTTAATTGTTTCAGATTGTTTTTTATAAACTTCTTTGTTTCTGTTACGATTATTGTATCTCGCAGAACACGTTCTAGAACAAAACTTTTGTTCGCAAATGTAATCAAATATTTTACCACATTCTTTACATGGAATTGGTTTATGTTTTAATTTTTGAGCAATAGATTTATAATCATTTTTTGAAGCTATTGATCTATTTCTGCATAACACTGAACAAAAATTCGCATTCTTATTTTGAAAAATATTTTGACACCATTTACAATTCTTAACTTCCATAAGGAAGTATTATGGTTTATATTAATCTTATATGTTAAGAACACTCTGAACTGAAATATTCCACCCTATGCAGTCCCATAGCCCTAGTTTAGTGAATCAAGCAGGATTTGCACCTACGTTATGGCCCTCGAAGCCGTTTCCTAACTGCTAGAAGATTGATTCGTTTGTTTGGCTTAACACACCAAACTGTTGATGATTATAGTTGTGTCCTGTCTCCGCTGTTCAAAACATTTTCATACTTTGCCGCTCGGAACACAAACTTTTTCTCTCTGTGAAGTAACAGAATAGCGCTTCGCGCTGTTTGCACTTTACTCTTCTGTTGCTCAATAAAGTAAAGCGTTCCATGTCGGTTCATTCAGGAAGGAATTAGCCGACTTTAGTTTTATTTATTTTTCGGCGACCATAACACCTAGTTTCGGTGTTAAAAACCCATCATTTAACTCAACACTGCAAACTCCTGCAATAAATGTCATTGGAATTTGTATTGCCAAATAATTCCAAGTGAATGGAACAACTGAAAGGTTTGATGGAAAGTTGTTTAACTTAGAATTAATGCTAAATCTATCATTGTATTGTTCTGGTTTTTTCAATTGGACAACATGCTTCCCCGTACTCCATTCAGAATAGTGGATATAAGCATAGAGATTATTAAACCAACCATTTGAATATGGTCCACCAGAACTACCCTGCTTTTTATATATTGAAGACCAAAAGTCATGATCAACCTTGTTTCCATCACTGGTGTTGCGAATCTCGTTGAGAATTGGAATTAAGTTTGTAAAATATAAGTTTAACCCTGGGAGAAGTTCTTTTAGTTTTGTCGCCGTTTTTATTACACTATTCCAATCATCTGCCGTTCCTTCAAGCTTGAATGAAGGGATGCCACACATTGTGGTCATTGAATAATCATAATGATTCGATGCGGCATCCATGAATGAAACAAGGTGAGCTACTTCTGTTTCCAGCGAGCCATTTGAAAACTTCGGCAACATATACTCCAATGTGGTTGATGGAACACACTCTGCCAACTTATCTCTAAACTGAACAATACCCTCAAGCCAAGGATTCTCGTTTTCGTAAACAAAGTGGTCCACCCTTACATCAATCTTCTGTTTTTCATTTGGTGTTTTCGTAACCAAAGAAGCAATATCTGCTTCAGAAGAATGATCCTTGATGAACTGAGCAACCTCTTGAGAAATAATCATCATGACTACTTCAGGCGAAAGAGAAAATGGAATGTGTTTGTCAAACGCGTTATGTAACGCCATAACAAAATTACTCACTGTGCTTGTTGGCTTGTAAAGATCATTTTTTGCTTTATCAGGTAGCCCTTTCAAGTAATCTTTCTCAAAGAGAATGTCTCTTTCTGGTAGAGTGACTCCCTTGCCTGAGTTAAAATGAATACGTTTAACTTCACCAATAACATTGGTGACAAATTGTTCAGACTTTTGAGTCTCAAACTTAACAGGTTTCGCCTCGATTTTTGGTATATTGAACGTTCTCACTTTACAGATCCTTTCTATTCAGGTTATTCAGGACTTTTTATTCAGCACATGTATTATACAAATCTAATTTTATTCCTATATATCTCGAAGTTTATATTCATATGCTTCAATTACAGGCCCTAATAACCATCCATCCAGCATCTCATTTAAACAATTCAAAAATGATCGATGCCACGGTGGACCAGAAGGTTGGTAAGAGTCTTCAATACTATCTGAATCATAGCCATTACTCGGAGTATAATCGCTCATGTACGTTTTATCGTACTTTACTGAAATATACCCTTTGTTTTTAGTATAAGAACATTCCATTATTAAAAATCTTCTGCTTGAATCAAGATATGTTTCACCATCCGTAATGTCTTTTATTTTTACTTCAACAGGTTCATCACTTCTTGTTGGCCATCTTGGCCAACAATATACCGTTATTATTTCCATTGTTTTTGTATATTTATTCTTTTATGAAAAATCAGATTCAATTTCTTCCCATGGAAATTTCATTGTTATCTGCTCTTTAATTTCCATCAATTCTTTTTTATTTGTTTCAACAAGGTTGAATTCACAACCAACACCTGGGGTGTTTTTCATAGAGATATGAAATACTCTATCGATTTCGGGGCAATAGATCCCAAAACTGTTTTCATCTATTTCAATAGATGAAATTTCAATTCCTAAATCCGCAAACCATTTTTTCAATTGGTCATCCGAATCGCTATAAAAAGCTTTAAGGTCTTGAATCGTATCTAAAAAAACGATTGCTCTTGTTTTTATCATGTTTTCCATGTTTTCCCATTTTTTCGCTTTTTTGAAGTCTTCTCAAAGAGCCTTTTTGCCTCTTCTTCTAAGACTTTAATACAATAAACTTCAATATACACTCTAGCGTCTTTCTGAGTGTGAGTTTTGTTTTCTGCCAATAGTTTATTAACATCTTCACAAGAAGATACTTTTTCAAGAGCTTTTGAAAGCTTCACGTTTTTTCCGTAAGATTTAAACCATTGAACAAATGCTGCTACAGCTAATGCTTCAGAAGCATAGAAAGACAAGTATTCAACATCCGACGTGCCATCTTTATAGTCAATATTAAATTCAAGCTTATATACTTCTACTTTTTTCTTGCTTTGTTCCTCTGGATCTTTTGACATCTGGTTTACTCCTGTACATCTTCGGTTTGACCGTGGCCGTTGCACTTTTCGCAAGTTAGTTGTTCATAAGTGCCAGGATCGCAAGCATTACTTTTGCCAGAACCACCGCAGGATGAACAAATAAAACCCCAAGTTAATGGTCCGTTTATATTATAATCTATATATGACATTGCTTTTAGCGGTGTTTCTTGGTATTGCACCAAGCTATTGATTAGCCAATAGGTTTTACAAAATTGTTATTGTAAGTTTTTCTATTCACTAATCAATCCAAGTAGACTAACTTGGCGGGTTTCCTTGTTCCCTAAAACACCAATTACTGTTCCTTAACAGTTCGTTCAAACAAAATATTAAAACAATTTATTCCATTATTATTAAGTGGACCTCGATATATCCATCCATCATTTAATAATTGATTTAAGGTTGTTGTTTGCATTTCTCGCTGTTCGTCACGACAAAATTCCATTGTTTTCACTTCAACTCTAGTATTTTTACATCCTGTAAAAACTCCTAAAATCAATATTAAAACTGATATATGTTTTTTCATTTTTTTCTCTTTCTTTAGATTTGTTGAGATCAAAATCACCTGGGAAAATGCTGATAGAATGGCGGATCATCAAAGAATTGAACTTTGCTTGGGCAAGTTACTTTACCACTATAGTTTTCACTACCAACATATGTTGTTTGTGGTCTGGACTATCCCATATTCCATTTCTGGAATCCGAACATGTAGTCTCTACACCTTCATTAGATTTCTCTAAAGCTTGGCTCGGGATTGGCATGACAACTTTCATTGTTTTAGCGTTCCCCGAATTTGAACGGTTTTCATATCACATTACTGTGATATGCTGCCAACTGACAGCTTGCTGCAATCACCAGATTGCAAATGATCCAAAAAGACCACCTAGGGCGCATGTTTTTCAACAGAGGCGAGATGGTTAACTTTAACTAATGTTAAGTGGTTACTAACCACCAAGGTCGTATTAGTTAAAACCTTTCAGGTTTATATATTCTTGAGTAGAACCTGAGACTACTTCAAGAAGTTTTGCGGAGGACCAGTTAAGGTATTGCATTTATCTACAGAAGAATCTTATCTTTCTTTTTGTAGAAAAGACCTCTAGAGCAAAACTCTAGAAATCATAGTGGAGTAGGAGGGATTCGAACCCACACGAGCACTAGGCTCTCGATCGCTTACATCAACTGTAATATTCCTACAGTTGTCTACTGCTTATTGTAATGCTCTTTCCACTTAGGAAAAGTTGCTTCCAATGAATGTTCGAGCATCACTTTTTGATCAATTTGTTTTTCATGTGCAAGCCGATGACAGTTCGGACACAGTGCGATAAGATTTGAATGTTCATTTGTGCCTCCCAAATGTGATGGATGAATGTGATGTATATCTAAACTTGTCCTGTTCCAACCACACAAAACACACACTGCGTTCAATCGTTTCAAGATTTTAGCGACAGTGCGCGTCGATAAATCTAAAATTGAATTAATTTTTTGTATATCAGCAATCTTCTTCTGTCCAAGTTTGCATCCGTCACAGTGTTTATATCGACTTGGTTTAATCCAGCGTGGCGACAAAAATGGCACTTTGCATCCGTCGCAGACATATTCCCAAATGGTTTTCTTTGGTGCCCTAGTTAATGAAACTTCTTTATTTTTACTTGAAATTTTTTGCTTAGTTTCTTCGCTATGCACTCGGAAGTTCGCACATGTTCTAGAACAAAATATTCCAGGCTTTGAATGGGGTGTGTCACACTTAGGACATGGTTTCATACCCTTAAATATGATCGAAAGTTCGTAAGTCTGTAAAATTTTTTACAGACTGTGCCCCATTCCGATAGAGGTTCTACTCCGTTTTGTTTTACAAACTCAAAGATTTGATAATCACCTGGGAATTTACTAGTGAATTCTGGAAACTGAGAATTGAACTCAGACTATACGCATCCAAAGCGTATCGGCTACTCTAACGCCTCCTTTCCAGTTGGCCGCCTTCTGTATTATTTTACTTCGTATTATCAGTGATTTTCTCAAACCGTAAAAGGTTTCCTGGTTGGCGAACGAAGTTTGAACGAATTTCCAAGGAAAGCTGATAAACTATTTTGAACTCATAGTTTATAGTTTATTTATATCTGTTATATAATTGGTATTATACTACAGAAGTTTATCAATGGCCTTGGGTTGAATAGTGCGGGAGTAGGATTCGAACCTACGTCTTCGGGGTATGAACCCGATAAGAAACCACTTCTCCATCCCGCGATAGTTTTTATTTTTCAGAAAATTTAATCAGAATGTGAGGAGCTCTACATATAATAACAAACCCTTTTAATTCAAGCTTTTCTACAAACCAAGAAATAATGGTTTGGTCAATTTCAGCTTGTTCTTCAGATAGATATCGCGCCCTATCATATCTTATAACTTCTACTGTTTTAATCCAAGCGCTGCCAGTTTTTGTCAAATCCAATTTAACTTTTTCTAAAGTTGATTTTAAGGAAGAATTATTACATAACTCAATAGCTGTTTTCCTGAGCAGGAGTTTGTGCTCGTCGGATTTTTGCCTTAATTCATTATGATCCAAAACATCAAACGGATCATTATTTTTGTATTGGTTTTCTCTATATGGAGAAGTCATTTTTATTTACCTTTTAGGTCATGCAAAAAGATTTGATTTGTAGTGCGTATGGCGAGAGTTGAACTCGCACTTACTAGTTTCTAAAACTAGTTCCTCTGCCATTGGGATACATACGCATAGCTTTTAACGTAAGCTTTGTATTTGTTGAGTCGGGCGAGATCAGGACTTGCACCTGAAATTACCCCAAACTGGGGGATTTTACTAGTTAAAATATCTCTGTCGGGCCTTTTCAGACGACGCACCATTGCGGATTCACTCCACGTTGCAGATTTTATTCGGATGGCTTTATTCAAGCGTTCTGCAAATCCTATATGGCTTGTTTTTTGCCGAACCATCAAAGGCAACCAATACTGTTAACGGATCGCGACCTCACGTCAACCATTGGTAAGAAACCAATTGGTACCCTTGGCACGATTCAAACGTGCGTCTCTATTTCTAGCGCTATTTTTGTAAGCTACAAGGGTATAGATCGACCAAGGAAAGCAACTAAACTATTAGTGTTAATGTGTCTATTAGAAGGAAGTTTAGTTATAGCCTTGATTGGTGGTTCAGAAAGGGATTGCACCTTTATTTCCTGTGAGTTACACAGTAGTTTGCTTAACTTACTGATCCATTGGCGGGATATGCGAGAGTTGAACTCGCCACGCTCGGATGACAACCGAGTATTATTGCCGATTAACTAATACCCCATGTTTTCGGGAAAGCAATCAAACTATTTTTCATCAGAATATTAGAAGGAAGTTTGATTATGGCCCGATAGTGCCCAAATGTGGAGTTGCACCACAATCTTTCCCTGAGTTAAGGAACGTTCTGCTATTAAACCATTTGGACGATCGACCAAGGAAAGCAACTAAACTATTTTTAATCAGATATTAGAAGGAAGTTTAGTTATGGCCTTGGTTGGCGCAAAGAGGAGGAATTGAACCATCCATATTAACCTTATTAGGGCTTGCTCTACCGTTGAGCTATCTTCGCATTTTAAACAGTACAACTTTGTATTGTTTATGGTTCTGGAACTAGGATTTGAACCTAGATAGCGAGAATCAAAATCTCGTGGCCTGCCAGTTAGCCGATTCCAGAATTGTTTTTTATGTGGCTCCATCCAGTATCGCGCTGGTACCTAAAGATTTTCAGTCTTTCGTGCAAACTTTTCACACCCTAGAGCCGTTTCTATTCTTAAGTTTTCAAATATCTGCTTTTGTTTTCGACTGCCGCGCTGTTTCGCTGTCGATGGTGTCAGTTTAACACCGCCCTCGCCGCCGTCAACCCCCGCCGTGTCGATTCTGGCAGCGGCGAGGTAAGATGTAACTATATACTAAAATCTGATTTTTGCATCAAAAAATCGATAGCTTGATCTTTATAAGACGAAATAATGTCTTCGACATATATACCAACTATTTTTGCTTCCAAACTCCAATAGTTATATTCTCTTGATCTCATTTCTGTTATGACTTTGATAAGATCATCAAATTCAACTTTCTTCTCTTTTGAGTTTAAGAGTTGGAGAAAAATTATGTCAATTGTATGAGTAAACAGTTTATTTTCTTTTATTGTGTAATCAAGAAAAAATTTTTTAACACTTTGGTCCTCAAGGAAGGAATCAACAAGATCTGTATAATACTCTATATTTGTTTTGAGCGTTTGTATTCGAATTGAATTATGTTTCATTGTTTGGTTCCTATTTGTTTTATCTTAATTTCTGAATCCATGTAGATATCAACAAACTTAGCTTTGTGATGGTTGTATGTGTCGTAAATGTATGCTTCTACGATCTTCTTTTCAAGAGGGGTGCCGCCACCAGAAATATATTCACAAAGTTCATTTTTAAGTCGTTTATCAATGAACTCGTAGTCTTTTACGATATGAAGTAAAGATGTTACTATGTTTGTTTTCTCTTCCTTTAACCCTGCTTTTAAAAAAGCAGCAAGAATAAAAGAGTTATCAAATAAAGAATCCAAGAGTGTTGTAATCTTTTGGATTGCGACTTCTTGAGCATGGATATTTCCCGTTGTTATTTTCATGGGTTTATTCTTCTATTTTTAGTTTCAGTTTTAAAGTTGAAAGTGGCTTTCTTGTGTCTTTAGGTTCCCAAGGTTTCACTTGTTCAAGTTCAAGAGTAGTTTCCCCAGAAGACAAACCTTTTATTTTAAACCAAAGTACTGGGTATGTATGTTTTGATGATTCAGGGGATGTTTCTTGTTTTGGTTTATAACACACTTTATCGATCTCAAAAAAAATATTTTTGTCTTTTGGGAATTCCCAGACATAGCAATCGGATGTTTTTTCTTCAATAAAGAACCAACAACTCTGTGTTTTCTTTATTGTTTTGGATGCGGTTTTTTTGCCGTTAAGATCGACAACCTGCTGTGTTTCGTCTGCCATGCTCGGCGCAAGCGTAAGCACTGCGCGGCGCTTGTCAACGGACAGATCAATTCAATTAAAAAACAAATAGAAACAAAACAAAACTATTTTAACATAGCCAAGAAATAATCAAAGTTCTCGGTTAATATTGTCATGTACACTATTCTGGTTTCTGTTAACAACTTTAATTCCAACAAAGAATCATCATCAAGAAATTCATGATCAAGAATAATCGAAGTATTTGTAATTGTTTTATTATCTGGTGATGCTGTTAAATCAGCAATTGAATAAGATGAAATATTACATATAATTTTCACATTAGTATTATTAGGTTTCAGTTCCCATTCATAAAAATCATTGTTATGATTTTTATGAATTTCTTTTAATTTGTTTGAATCAATTTCTACTTTACCCTTGTTGATAAAATCAATGATTAACTGTTTTTTATCGCCGTCCATAACTCCTTGAACCTTTCTTTATTGTTATATGCAGTCTTAATATCAAAACTGCCTCTTTCTGGCTCATAGCTACTTGCGGAAATAGTTTCGGCAACACAGTCTACATAAGCAGAAGTAACTCCATCCTTTGTTGACATTGTTTTATCGAACACATTTTTTCCAAGAATGGTTTTAATTTCAGTTTCTAACTCTTTTGCAAACGTTGTGTCTATGTTGACAGATGGCCGAGGCCCATTACTTTTCATGTTTTGAAACCTAATCGTTTTAAGGACATCTTTGTTTGATGCTTTTACCAATGATTTATTACCCCTCCCCGTCTCTTTGTGGCCTAGGAATGTGATAACGTTTGAAACCGAAGGTGTGTTTGCGTATATTTGTTTTAGCTCTTGAACTGAACAAGAACCCACTGGGTGTTGTATGACAATTTTATTTTTAAATTCTTTCGAAACATTGTTTGACTCCAAATGTTTTTTAATTGTTTCTATATTCTCCATACAGTCTACTGAGAAAGCAAAAGCTCCACAATATTGTTCAATTGCTGAAACAAGTTGTTGGTTTTTAACCAATGCATAGTTTTTCGATGTAAAGTTTGGAACTATATCTTTTTCATAGCAATATTTTAAGACCTCTTCGAAGTCTGGGTGTAGTGTTGGTTCGCCACCGCCGATTGCAACTTCAAAAACATGAGCGGCACTCAAAATATCAATTATTTTCTTTATAACTTCTAAAGAAGCGTGCTTTCCCTTTTCTGTGCTATCTTGATAACAATACTCACAAGCAAATGGACAATAACCCGTAATCTTCATATCCACTAGTTCTGGGAAGGGTGAATCGCTTGGTGCGGTTCCTTCAGTATATTTCAGTTTTACTTTCGCTCCATTTGTTTTATTAAACAATATGAAAAAATCTCCATCCTCAACATGTCTTCCAATTATTTGATTTGTTTCATTATATTTTGGGTCTCTTTCAAAGAAAGAACCTATAATTTGTCCTTTTATCGTATGTGATGGCATTGTAGAATCTTTTTCTTGTTTGAGATTTGGTGGTGGTGTTAATTGAACACCGTCATTATCATTGCCGCCATAAATCACAAGTCGATCATTAGAAATCCAATTTTCCATCATAGAAAACCATTTAGGATGAACATCGGTTCCTGTCTCATTTGGAACAACAAACAATCCCCAGTCTGATTGATGATCAACATAGCGATCTGTGCCAAATTTATCTTTAGGAAGCTGAGTTTTATTTCTCCAACTGTTTACAATTTGAGATTTAAGGTAGCTGATTTTCGCTTCTTTTGAAGCTAAACAAAAATCAGCCCAACCAAATCTTCCATCTTCTTGGTCCGCATCAATATCTGAAATAAAGTTTTTCACATCTTCCTTAAACAAAAGAACAGAGTGTGAACTTGAACTGTTCGTTGCAAAGTTTTTTCTCAAATAGATTACTCTTGGCTTCGGCATGTTATTCATTGGTGTTTTCTCTTTCCTGTTTGTTATCTTACCGTCTTGATTGTTTTAAAGGTTTGGAGATCAATAAATGTTTTTTCTTGTGTTACCTCGTCTATTTTAACACAAGCGAAAACTTTTTCTTTTTGAAACCACCTGGGTTCTGGATTAAGCTTGGATTTGTATTCATCCCAGGTTACAAATTTTGTGGTTACTCTAACACTCTCCTCTTTTTTCTTACTTCCAAGATAAAGGGTGTACTTATTTTCATAATTTTTTCTATGCTTGAGAGAAATCAATAATACCGAACATCTTTTAGATTTGTGATCATATACAAACTTTTTATCTATTAATTGGTAATCACGACCTAAATCAGCAAACCCATAAAGTCGATTGAGTTTCATCATGCTAAAAAACTCAATAAAGCCACAACGTTCACACATAAATTCAATTCCTGGGTGGAATAAATACTTTGATTCTTCTGCAGGGAAATCATCACTATAGATTGCCTTTGGGTTCGGGGCTTCTAAAACATCAAGTGTAATAAGGTCGCCGCCTGTATGAATTGATGGTTTACAACCAAACCATCTGCAACTGAAAGGCTTCTTTTTTATTTCCAATTCCATTTTGGCGTTTAGTCGAACTATTTCTCTATATGGGCCTGTCATATTCTTTCTCACTCTGGTTTATATGATTGAAACGTAAGAAAGACCATTGTTTTGTTGCGTTCTGTAAGGCATTAAACTTCTGCTTTCTTTTGTGGATTGCCGCGCCTGGGAGCGTCTCTGCGGGCTTTGCGCGGACTGTTCGTGCCTCTGTTTAATCTGTGATTCCCCCCCGCTGCTCGGCGGGCTGAGCGTCGAGCATTGACCTAGCCACGGGACACGAGTGCGTCAAGCCCTAGAAATGCGAAAAGCCGCTTGGGTTGCGGCTTTCAAGAACTAGATCATGTTTTTAACGTGACTTATTCTTGGCACTCGCCATAACAGTCTTCGTCTCCACAATATTCACATTCTTCATCGTCTTCTGGGCAATTACAAAGAATCACTCCATCTGCATCTGTTTCGAAGATTCCATCACAAGCAGGACAATATTTTTGTTTTGTTACTGGGGCTTCTTCTATAGCGGAGGCCATGACTCTTTCGCCGTCGGCAAGCAACGTTTCTTGTCGTTTAGCTGTAATGACCTTGACGACTGTGTACTTGCATGTTCTCATTTTTCCTTGATTGTAATCAATAGGAACCGCAACAACGTCGGCAGGATCTACTTCGACCTCGACCATTATTCCCGATCCGCCATGAAATGAATTCATTGCATAGTTCC
>JACCDZ011936850.1_pt1 | contig 12659 bp, 12 predicted proteins | sample 7449551 | NCBI WGS metagenome assembly JACCDZ01 (sample SAMN15323452, study PRJNA562643) | freshwater metagenome | isolation source: river surface water | place: USA:Blue River Watershed | collected 2017-08-18
ATTAACACAATGTATGAAAAAAATAGGGTTTTGTTAGAACAGTTGTCGTCAAGGGCAGAGGGAATATTAAGTGGTGAGCTTAATCTTTCTTATGTTGCTTGCTTTAATGTTTTCAGAATGTTTCGTGTGTCCTTAAAAAGCAATCATTATCATACTAGCCGTGTGTGCTCTGAAGATGGCTGGTTGTTTCACCGTGAAATGGAAGAGGTTTTTATTAGGTTTTGTAATTTCGTTATGAAAGATTCCAAAAGTTTTGAAAAGCTCAATGGTATTTATTCTATAATTAATAAAATCAATGATAATATTAAGTGTGTTTTAGATAAGAATATTTACTATGAAGAAATGAGGGACTATTTTGATGTGATGTCCAAGGAAGATGTTTCTTATTGTAACGGTCTTCTAGAAGAAGCTATGGTTAATTTAATGACAATAGAAGAATGTTGCTATGATTTTGGAATTGATTTAGTTGATTTATTGAATGATATTTTTAACGCAAAAGCAAAGGTTGATATGTATGCGAAAATGAATGAAGATGAGTTAAATGTTGAAACTAGTACTTAGTAAAAAGCTCTTTCCTTTTAAGCGCAAAAGCCAAATATTCATTTACTCGGGCGTAGTTGGATGATTGAATGTGTTGTTTTCCGCTCTCATATGTTAAATTATTTTGTTGATTTATTCGGTGCTTCACGTGGAACCAAATAAGGAATAAATTATCTTTTCTTTAAGCAATTACCAAGGAATGTCTGAACACGTTTGGAGTGAATAGCGTTGGTTGGAACATTTGTTTTGTCTGTATGTTATTTCCTGTTGAAACATTGTGTTAAATTGTGTATTTTTACTTTGTTGAAAAATTAATGGGACGTTTATGGAAGGCAATAAAAATATACAGAGTATTATGGAATTTAATAAAACTTTTGACATTAAAGTGGTTACTGAAAGTTTAAGTAAATACTATGATTTTTTAAAGTTTAATATAGATGAAATGAAGAGATATATTAATTTGATGGCAAATAATTCTTATCATATGCATTTAAGAAACGCCATGATTTGTGCTGAAAGGTCCAAAAAATCTACCACTGAGGCTGCAACTTATATTAAATTCTTGTCAGAATGTATTGGTACTATAAAGGTATTAGTAAGACAGGCAGATGAACTTGAATGTGTTATAGATTGTTTTGTAAAGAAAAGGTCACATTACTCTGTTGTTGCCAAATCTAATATTAAATAGTTTTTTCTTGTTTTAAGACAGTTTTTCCAAAATATGGCAATAATGCTGATGGTATAACTATATTTCCGTCTTGGGATTGGTAGTTTTCTAAAATTGCAACCAATAATCTCCCGACTGCCAAAGCTGAGCCATTTAATGTGTGGACGTGTTTTTTTATTCTATGGTCTTCTGCTGTTCTGTATTTTGTTTTCATTCTTTTTGCCTGGAAATCTGTGCAGTTAGAGCAGCTTGAAATTTCCCTGTAGGTCTCTTGTGACGGTATCCACACCTCTATGTCATATGTTTTTGCTGCAGAGAATCCTGTGTCTCCGGTGCATAGTAAAATTCTTCTATATGGTAAACCTAATTCTTCTAAAATTGATTCCGCTATTCTTGTTATTCTTTCTAGTTCTAATTCTGATTTTTCTTGTGTTGTTATTGATACAAGTTCAACTTTGTAAAATTGATGTAACCTAATCATTCCAGATGTATCTTTACCAGCACTTCCGGCTTCTTTTCTAAAACATGGAGTACATGCTGTATATCGTATTGGCAATTCTTTTTCTAGAAATGTTTTCCCTGCTGCGACATTTACAAGGGGTACTTCTGCGGTGGGTATTAATCGAAAATTGTCTGTACTAAATAATTCTTTGTCAAATTTCGGTAGTTGGCCAGAATTATACATTGCATCGTTACGAACTAATAATGGGGGAGAAATTTCCAAATGGTGATGTATTTCTGCTTTTTGTAACATATATGCTATTATTGCTCTTTCAAGTCTTGCAAGTTGGCCTTTTAGTATGACAAAACGAGAACCAGACATTAATGCTGCTGTTTCAAAGTCCATCATTCCAAGATTTTTTCCTAATTCTTTATGGTCTTTTGGGATGAAGCCAAATTCTCTTTTCTGTCCGTGAACTTTTATTACTACGTTAGATTTCTCTGTTATGCCTATTGGAACGTCATCTGCTGGTTCATTGGGCCTATTGTTTAATATTTCTAAGTATTTATCTTTTGCTTCTCGTAACGCGTTTCTGTTTCTTCTTGTTGTGTTGTATATTTCTTGTTCCATTAGCATTCTTTTTTTTAAGGCATCGATTCTGTCTTCAAATATTATCCCTTTTGTTTCGAAAGCAGTTTGCTTCATTTTAGGATTATTTCTAATTGTCAAGCTTTCTTTTAAGTTAAACATGTTTTGAAGAACTTTTTTCATAGGACTATAGCATAATTTCCGAAAAACTCAATCCTTTTAAGCATTAAGAAAGTTTAGGAAAATTACATGTACAGTTTTTCTTAATACTAAATCTAATAATATAAATATATATTATTCTTTGTAGTAGTTTTCCACATTTTTGTGGATAAGTTTTTAATGTTTCGTTTAGCGTCTACTTAGAGTAAGGTTTGTGTTAATGTAGATTTTTTTAATATACTGTAGTATCTGTTGAAGGCCTTATGCTATATGTGTTAAGGTTTTATGTTTTAGGTATTTTTACTTGTGTCATTTTAACATGTATTAAATAGTTATCCCCGTATCTGTGGAAATGCGGGACTTCTGAAATTTCTTGATAATTTGTTATATTTGTTGTAATTTGTTTTTTGGAAATAGATTGAGATTTTTTATGGATGCTAGACATTTTTTCCCTATGGTTAATGAATTAGTTAGACGTTCTAATAGATTATGTAGTTTTGATGTTCCTAAAGAAGCAATGTTAGAAGCGGTTAATATTGTTGCAGATATGAAGACATTATCTAAGGAAATGGAGGATGCTATTGTTGAAGAAGGGTCTGTGGCTGAGGAGATGCGTAATTTGATTGATTCTTTGACAATGTCTATTGAATTACTTAATGATTGCGCAAGAAAATGCCTTGATTCTTGTGTAGAAGAACATTTGCCGAAATAATCTGTCTGGTTCTTTTTGGTGGTTGAAAGTGTTGGGGAAAGGGCATTAAAAAATATTAGGAAAATTATAGAAGCTTATAGAAATGGCTTGCTTAGGGAAAATGAAGATATTGAGTCTATTTTTAATATTTATTGGAAAAATATCGACCTTATAGAGAATGGAAGAAAACTTGTAGAAGATTTAAATTGTGCTAATAATGAATTATTGGACATTGTTTGCAAGAGAGGCAAATGGAAGGAATGAGTGATGTAAGTGATTTTCTTAAGGGAATTAAAAGCAAAGCTGATTTACTCTCTATGGAAGATATGAAGATTTTACTTGAATTAAGGGCAAGTTTGTTTTTTCATAGGCAAGAACTTGAGTCTAGAATGTTAAATATTCGTTGTCTTTTAAATTCTGTTGATGAGGTTTTGGATATGGAAAAAGATAAATATGTTAGAAGGCGTTTTAATAGTAAATAATGTGATGGTTTTATGGTTGTAAAAATTGACAGAAATAAGTTAAGTGATTTTATATTAAATTATTGTCGTTATATCTATAATAAAGTTGTTGATGTAGATAATGATAGTGGTACGACGTTTAGCGGTAGAGGTAATGATTTGACGAAACTTTTGTGTGAGAATATGTGTTATATTTATAATATGCTTGATGGTAGAAATAGCGATAAGCGTGATGTAGGTGTTTTTTGCGCATGTGATGTTGTTCATACTTTCCATTGGATAGATGTTTGTTTTTTTGAAGATTGTAAGCGTGATTTCTATAAACATAGTGAACGTGAGTATTGTATTGCATTACTTAATATAAAAAATGAAGTTAGTGAGTTTTTGTTTGGACGTAAGTACGGATATCATGGTTATAATGCATCTAGTTACCCTATTATTTCAAGACTTGTTAGAAGATTTCGTGGTGGATGTTTCGATAATGTTGAATTTTTGAAAGATGTTGGAGGATTTAAGGTGTTGAATAGGAAAAAAGATGAGCCAAAGGAAGAAATTGATATACGTGATTTTAGTTTTTGGGATTTTGTAAAGGATATATTAATTGCTCCATTTAAAATATCTTGGAATTTTGTCCGTGTGCTTATATGTTCTGTAATTTTCTCTATGTTATTTTATTCTTGTTGTAATGCGGCACAATTTATGTTTCTTCCGTCTACGAAAATAACAGTGTTTTGTCTTGCGTTTTTTTATTCTATATTTGTGCATTTTTTCGTATATCTTATGAAAGATTAGTTTTTTCTGTGCGTTAAAAGGAAACCTGAAATCTATAACAGAACTTCATTCTTTTTAAGCCCAAAAGCCAACTTTCACTTCACTCGGGCGTAGTTGGATGACAGCAATTTCAACTTACAGGAATCTTCTCACTATTAATACAACTATAGGTTTACTTATTATTACAATGTGATACTATTAATTGAGTGATTTTTTTAATTAAGTGTATGGAAGAAACATTAAATATTTCTAGTGTGGCCGAGAATTCTGCCGTTGAGTCTGAAAAAACAACAGAAAATGTCGCAGATGTTAAGGTTAATAATTCTTTAAAATATGATTCTTTAAATGAAGAGATTGTTTTATTGAAAGCTGAACTTAAAAGCGCTAAAGAAGAACTTAGTTCTCTTAAGGAAATTTCAAAGGAATTTAATAGTTTAAAAGAAAAGTTTGAATCTAGGGAATCTTCTTATGAGCCTATTTCTGGTTCTGTCAGTGCTAGTAATGTTGAGCCACAACGCTTTGAAACAATTCACGATTTCTATAATTATCATTTCACAAAATAGGTTATTTTTATGGCAGGTGCTGTCTCTAAGGCTGGTGGTCTTTTCAATATTGCCAGTGCATACGAAGCTCTTTATGGTTTTCAGGGTTCTCAATTTTCTCTTGATGCTTTAAGGAGAGTTAATCCTTTTTTATTTTTTTCTAATGCGTTTGATACAATTGGAACTCATTTAACTATTGCTGAACCATTTTCTTCTGCTATTAAAGATGTTGATGCAAATGGTTTGATGCATAATCCTGCTCCAAGGCCAGAGCAAAATAGGAGTGTTCCTTATAGAACTGTTGGTGCTGCAGAAATAAGAACTGCTTTACAAATGATGAATTCTAGTTTTACTGAATCTGAAGTAAAAGCTTATCTTTCTTCTTTGGTTGATTCTATGTCAACTGCAATTTATAATAATATAAACCAAATATGCCAAGATGCTATAAATGGTGTTGTAACATGTACTGATATTATTAATAATCTTAGCCAAGAAGTAGATAAAGGGCCAGATAAAGATAATGTTGTTACTATAGATGCCGTTACTTCTGGATTTACATTAGATGTTGCTATTTCTATTAGGGATGAATTCTTTAGAAATACACAACAAAACTTTGTTAAAACCGATGATTATTATTTGGTTATCCCAGAATCTGCAAGACAAGCATTTTTGAAATCTGCTGGAACAATTCAAGCTTTAAGTTATCAATCTGATTTGGCAAATATGAAATCTGTTATGGTCATTAATGGATGTCCTGTTTATTCTCCTAAGGGTAATTTCTTTAAAGTATATAAGGGAATTAAAGTTAAAGGTGGAGCAACAAAAGATTGTGTTTTGGGTTATGCTGTTTTAAGAAATGGTATTACTATTGGATATAAAAAACATGCATTTGGTTATGGAATGAGTAATATTTCTCAAATGTCATTAAGCCCTGAAGCTGTAAATAATATGCAAAATGCTATGTATAGAATGATAATTGCAGATGCTCCAAGTACATATCATGAAGGTGTAATAATAAAAGTTGAAGCACAGCTTAATGCATTAAGAACTCATTCTGGTTCTGTCGTTAGAATTGCTTTACCAACAACTAGTATATAGAGGTTATTATGGTAGATTTTTATTTAGGAAATAGGGGTCATGTTTCAGAATCTGGTGTAAAATGTTACACAACTGTTGTTACGATTCCTGCTGCTGCTGCAATACAAACTAATCCAATATTGATTGCAAAAGGTTTATCTTGTGGTAGTGCGATTATTAGAATGACTATATTGACAAGCGTTGCTTTGGCTGGTGTTACAAAATTCAAAGTTGCTCTTCATGATTGTAGTGACCCATTTAGAACAGATTCACAGATTTTAGCTAATTTGGCTTCTGGAGATATTTCTGTTCCAACTGTTGCAGCTCCTGCTGTTGTAGGGTTTGGCACTAATACTGCTTTACCTTTAGGTACAATTATAGGAAATCCAATATTAAATTCTGGTTTTCGTTTGTTTTTATTTGGTGATGCTGCTTCTACAAATGAGGCTACATTGACAATTATTACCGAGATTGTTGACGTTGCAATGAGATTCTCTGCGTTAACTGGAAAAACTTCTGTTTCGGAAACATTAACTCCTGCAACATAATTTATGGTAGCGGTACTTGATTTCGCTGCTGGATTTACGGTTGATAAAATAGTTAGATTTGCTCTTAGTAGAATTAATGGTTTTTCATTATCTGCTAAGACTATTAGTGATTATGATACCGAAACAGCTAAAGATATTTTTAGTGTTACAAATGGGACGCTTACTGAAGAACATCAATGGGCATTTCTTGCGATAATTATTAGAACTCGTGGATATGATAGTAGTTCATATTACAGTTCTGTTCCATATCAAAAATATCCACTTTCTTCTGGGATAAATTCTGTTCCAACTGTTGGATTTCAGAAATTATATGGTGAACCAATACGTGTTGCTCCTGAAGATTTAGTTGACTTATTTCCATATTATTATATAGATGTTTTATCGTGTAAGATTGCTGCTAATTTATGTATTCCTTTAAGGGGTGATATAAATATGAAGCGTATTATGGAAAGTGATTTTGATAAAAGTCTTTCTGCGGCAAAAGTTGCAGATGAGAGATTGGCATATAGATACGGTTATTTTCATGAGTAGTGTTTCTTTTGATATTGGTGATTTTAGAGTTGGCGTTGTTGGCTCTAAAGTTTTAGGTTCTGGTTCAAGTGCTTCTATGATGGAAGGTTTTTTGGCAATGGATGATGTAATGATTTTGGGAACTTCCATTACTAAAAGACCCCCTTTAAGATATTTGTCAAGAGTTGTCGATAATGCTCCTAGTAAATATCAATTTCTTTCTTATGGTGATAATGTATTTTATGCAATAGGTCAATCCCGTGCTTTTATTATTCGTGATGGAAAAAATATTGACACGTATGACGAAATCTATAAAATACTTTCCTACGAAGAACGGAATGAAACTGACTATGTAACTTTCGATAAAAACATTGACCTAGCAAAAGGGGAATTTGTTGTTGGGTACATCAATGGATATGCAACGGATATTTATAGCGTTTCTTTGTTGTCAGGAACATCTTATGAATTTGATTCTCTAACAGAACAGAAATCAAACAGATTGTTATGGATGACTCATGTTAAACAAATTAAAGTTGTTGATATTTCTGTTTCTTCTTATGTGGATAATGTTGCTGGAACATTTGTTACTGGAGCCGATAGTGATGGTTTTACTATTTCTGATGATGGTACAATCACGGCTAACAATGTTCGTGCTGACAGTATTGATTTATATGGCCTTAAGACGGCTATAGGTACCTCTGCAACTGGTACTGGGAATTCAATTACTATATCTCTTTCTGGAAATCCTGTGTTTAATCTCGTTCCAGAATTTGGGAGAACTCTTTATTGGCTTCGTACTATATATAGAGGTTTGGCGATATCTACTAATGCTGGTGTTTTTTATGTTAAGATAAGTGGCACAGAAATAGACGTTAGCAAAATCGATGGAAAAACTACATCTATTGCAAAGCCCGTCAGTTTTCGAAGCTTTCTTATTTATGTTGACTCAGCTGGTGAAAGTTTGTCGTATATAAGGTTAGATCCTCTTTCTGCTGTGGCTTATTCTGCGGACCTTACAGCTGATAATGATATTTTTATTGGTCATGGTGGGATTAGGAAGATATTGATGTATTATGCAAATAATATGCCTTATGTTATTTCTTTGATGAATGATGGAGCATGTATTGTTGGTGCATTGACCGAAACACAAAAAGATTATTCTTTGGCTGCCTCATTGACAAGATGGTTTGTAGACTATAATGTATTTGATATTGCCGTGTATAAGCAGGGTTCTACTCAAAATATTTTAGTTCTATCGGTATTGTTTTATGATTACGCCTCAATTCTCACAGCGCCTTTTGTTAATCCTCCTATTTTTTCTGATGATTCTGAAAGAAATGTTTTCCTGGATTTTTATAGAGAAATCAACACGAAAGAAATGTTCCCGCAACAAGTTGATATTTATTTCTCAAGAAAGGACAACAATGACAGTACTTTTTATGCTACGACTTCTAGTGATTATTTTACTGGTATGTTTAATAGTGCGATAATCGTTTCTGATGCGTCTTTTGTTATTTTAAGCGTTCTTGATGGGAGGAGGGCGGTTTGTGAATTATCTGGATATTCTTTTGCGGGTAACGATTTTCTAGCAAAAGCAGGAACTTATAATATTTTAATATCAAACTATTCTGGCCTTAATCATTTGTTTGCAATTTTTTCTAAAAATAGAGAGATGAAATTTTATGGAAGAATGGATTCTCAAGATGATGCAGTTAGGATTGATTATGATGGTGGCGCTACTAGTTTTTCTTATAGCTCATCTATTGTTGTAGGAATAAAATATACTATGTATGTTCATTCTGGTCCTTTATTGCCTGCTGGTCAAAGTGCATTTTCTAGAGCAGGTTCTTATGGGAATGCTGAGATTACGGTACATTCTATTGGGAAATCTACAGCAGAAGTTTTTGTAAGATGTGGGAATTATTATGAAAAAGATATGACGGTTTGTAAACCTTTGTCATTTAGGGCTGATGGTTTTTTTAAATCTCTTCGTGTTTCTGGTTTTTCTGGTAGTGGAAGTTCTATTACTTTTGCGTTAATTTCTGATTCTGTTGCTCAGGTTTTTGTTACGTGCGTCTCGGTATCATTCCAACACGGGAAAAATTAACTATACTATAAGTAGGTATGTGATAAACTTATAGTTGTATTAATGTAATTTCTGTTACCATGACAATATCTTCTATAGGTGCTCCTTTTCAAAAGGTTCAGTCAAATGGCGGTAGTACTTATACTTTTGGATTCCAACCACTTCCGGTTGAAAATGGAAGCGCTATTTATAGTGTTAAAGTTTCTGTTTGGGATGGTTCTTTGGATTCTGAGTATGTACTAAAGGTTCAAGGGCCTGCTGCTGATTATACTGTTTCTACGACTTCAAGTTCTGCTGAATCAGGACAAATTACTTTTAAAGTTCCTGTTCCAACCGGACAAACTATATTGATTGAATCCGAAGTTCCATACACACAAATAGTTTCTTTCCCAGGCAATGCCCCAGTTTCTCCGGTAAACGTAGAAAAGGCTCTTGATAGACTTGAGATGCAAATTAGGCAATTAGGTCAATTACTTACTGAAGCTGTAAGATTGGAACATCCGAGTATATATGGAGAAATAAAACTTCTTGTTGACGGAAATGTTTCAGATGGTGCAACAATATATTGGGATAAAGATGCTTCTGACCCAACTATTTATACATTAAAGACATCTGATTTTACAATTGCTCAATTAAAATCTCTTGTAGATGATATAGATAAAATTAAAGTTGATGTAGATTCTGCACTTGCTGCTGCTAGAGCTGCTAATGATTCTGCTATTATTGCTGCAAATAATGCTGCTGCTTCTGCTCAAGCTGCTACAAATACGATAAATACATTGCAACAAATTTCTGCAGATGTTCAAAGAATTCAGGCTGATGTTACTGTAATAAAAAATGACATGGAGACATTGAAGGCAGAAACTCTTGTAATAAAAACACAAACATCTTTGTTGTATGATGAAACAAAAGTGTTACATGATAATGTTGTTAGAATTTCTGCTAAATTTCCTGATAATACAGGATTCGGTGCAGGTTTCACTTATGTTACAAAAGCTGATGATTCTATTGAATTAAAACCTTATCAATTTTTCACTTCTATTACAGGTGCTGCTGCTGGATTGAAAATTGTCACTGATGGTTCAAATGGAATAATTCCTGTTAGAGATAGTGGTGCTGTAACAAATATAGATTCTGCAAGTGTTGGTGATATTCTTACATTAGCTGATTCCCCAAGTGGTAAAGTTGTTGTTGCTGGGCCTTATGTTTCTAGTACTTCGAGCATTTCAACTGTAAGCCCAGTAGATGAAGGTGGAGTAACAGTAAATGAAGCGTTATTGACACATGAATTAAGACTTGATGCATTAGAAGCATTAGCAAATCCTTATCCTTTCGGTGAAGCAAATGTTGTCATGGACCTTAGGGTTCTAAGGAGTGGTATTTTAAGAAACCAACTTGACCAATATATTGTTGGAGCACAGAATACGCCAACCACAAAGTTTGTAACATTTGGTAAATCTGCGCATTATTCTACAGATGCCAATTATGAGATAGCTTCTACAAAAGACAACAAAGATATCCTAAAAGCTCAATCTTCTATTATTTTTGCTCTCTATGTTGATGATACTTTAAATGTTCCTGCTGCAATTTTACAAAACCCAAGATTTTTGGTTGAAGTTAGGGCTACGGAAATTCATGTTGCTTATGATGGAAGGTCACTTTCTATTCCTTTGGTTTTAAATGAATGGAAAATTTATTGTTTATCTTTTAATGATTTAACTTTAAAGGCATATGTTGCAAGTTATGCTGCTGGAGAAATTACTGTTGATGATTCAATTCCTGCTCTTACTCTTTCAGTGCCTTTAAGTAATAATGTGATTACTATTTCTGCCGAAGATAAAATGAGAATTGCTTCATTTACAATTGCTTCAGTTTCTATTACGAAAGATGAAGTTGAAAGTAATGCTCGTGCGTTTTATGGATTAAAAGCTCCTGGAACTGGTACAATTGTTCCTGACCCAACTGCAGGTCAAAATGGCCAAGCTATTGTTACGGATGGTACAAGTTATAGATTTCAATATCCAATTTTGGTTAAGAATCTTGGAACTGGATATAACTTTCAGAATGCAATTGATGCTGCTTTGGAACTTACAAGAACATCTGAATATGAAGTATTTTTTCAAGTTGATACTACTACAAAATTAATTAATGCAAAAGTTAGGGATACACAGCCATCTGTAAGTGTAAGAACACAATTTTATGTTGGTACAATTTCTAATATTCCATCTGTATTGGCTCCAAGAGATTTAAATGTAAAAGTCAGAACCATACAAAATTTATCTGATATTGATATTACATTTGGTGCACAAGCAGATTTAAATACAAATCCATTACGTGGATATACTCTTGCATCACAGACAAGTATTCAAACATTTATTAATGATGCACTTTATGTTACTGCACCTGCTGGGTCTACAATTCCTGCTAATTCAATTAAAGTTGTAGATGAGATAACTATTTTACCAAATAGACAAGTGAGCGCAGTTTCGACCGCACCAAGCCCGCCTACAACGCCCACAACACCCCTTTTATTAGCCCCAAAGAATGATAAGGCTTCACGTCGGATAATACAGAATAAATCCAATACAGATATCGTTGTTGGTTCTCAAACGGATTTGACGTCTAATCCTGAAAAAGGATTCACAATTGTTGCTTTCGATGAAGGTGTTTCTACGGTTACCAATAATATTATTTATTTTACTGTGCCATCTCTAATTTCAACGGTTGATGGCGATATCATAGTTTTTGAAGAAGTGGAGGCTTAATATGCAAGAGTTAGGAGCAGGTGGCGCAAAGAATGTAGAAAAACCAACCGCTGCAGGGCAAATACCAATTGCCTCAACAAAAAATGGTAGATTAGTTTATTCACCGTCAATTAACCCAATACCAGTTCCAACTTTGGCTGATGTTGGGAAGGCCCCGGTTGTCAGTAGTTTTGACCCAATTACAAATGCACCAATTTATACTTACACTCAAATAATTCCAGAAGATGAAGCTTCTAAAAGTTTGTATAATCAAAATGGAATAATCGGTCGTCCAACTGCAACAATTAGTGCTGATAAAAAGAATTTAATTATCACTCCATTTTCTGCAGTTTTTTATGATTCAGTTTTGCAAACTAGAGCATTTGTTACTTTGGCAAATCCATCAACTGTTCCGGTAAATGCAACTGCATCTCAACAAGTTACTTATATTTATGTTAAACCAGATGGAACTTTTGGACTTGATTATGTTTTGGCTTTAGATAAAGTTTATGTTTTTGAAGTTATAACAGATGTAACTACACCTTTTGATATTATAAGCTTTAGACCAATTTATGTTATTTATGATAATGTACAAGCTACAGTAAAAGCTAACGGTGAGGCTATTGGACGAGAAGCATCTGATTTTGCTTTAACATATTCTGTAACAACAAATAGAATTGCACAATCTTCAACCACAGCAAAATTAACTGGTTATAATATAAATCCTGGAGCTGCAAATTCTTCTGTTCTTCCTTTTCCTGTTTCGACTGCAATAACATTTGATTATTGGGCATTTACTGTTGCTGATAGGGTTCCAACTACACAAATTGTTG
>JACCDZ010232728.1_pt1 | contig 12654 bp, 35 predicted proteins | sample 7449551 | NCBI WGS metagenome assembly JACCDZ01 (sample SAMN15323452, study PRJNA562643) | freshwater metagenome | isolation source: river surface water | place: USA:Blue River Watershed | collected 2017-08-18
AGTTCCTCCACTTTTACATTGATTATATCAGAATTAATTGCAATATCCTCAGGATTTGAGTTTTCATCCTCATAAAACTTAATAGCAAGTTCATGAAGGGCGTCTGCAGCTTCTTCAAATGATAGATCTTCCGCAAATTTTTCGCCCTTATAAAAAACATTAAGTTTGTCTTCCATCAGATAACCCGAGTTTTTTCGTGACCAACGCGAACACGAGGATCGCACCAAATCTCAAAACCTGCTTCCTTAGCATCTAGACAGAATGATACGTCTTCACCACACATATCTTGAACATTACCAGATTCAAAGACTTGCATCTTAGGAGCGAACCAAGGGTATTCAAGATTCTCAAAGACACCGTTTTTAATCAGAACCCATCCAAAACCAGTATAATCGACTGTGAATGGTTTACGACGCTTTGTGATACTCTCTACAGTTTCATGATTCATTACACCACCATTCTTACGGAAGTCATCTTCTTCCAACCAGTGAGCAACTGAAGTAGTGTGACCATCTTCTGTAGCATACCAACCACAGGTAATCTCCTTCTCTGCGGTATTACCTTCTTCATCTGGTGCGGGAAGTGCTAGATCGCACAATTGCCAGAATTTTTCTGTGTTGAATACAATGTCATTATCGATCCAGAGTTGGTAATCATATTGTAGTTTACCGTCCCAAGGAATTTGTTTTGGACCACGGAGAACATTTGCACCGAGACATTTGCAACGAGCAAAGTTTACCATGGATGAGTAATCTTGGGAAATCTGAATGCTCATTCCGTTTTGTACAAGATCAAAACAGAGTTGTACAAAACTCTTTAGAAACATGTAAGAGCATCCACGCCCAGGTAAACAGAATACAATTGATTTACCTTGCATTCTTTTTTTAATCGCTTCATAATCCCACTCCTCTTTTGGTTTTGTTGGAGCAGTGGCTTTAACAGTGAATCCTTTTGCCATAAGTTGAAATAACCTTCAATGTCAATTTTATCGTTCTATTTAGTCCTTGTCAATAGGACCCATTCTCGATTACAGCACGATTATTCTCTAATTCTTCGTACTCATAATCCTCCTTCTTCCCTGTGAGATGATTCCACGTTTCTCTGAATTCTTCCTCAGATAAACATGGTGCTACACACTGATTTTCTTTATTGTAAATGTGATAAATTTTTTCTTCCATACCCTTATTACCTCCCTATACTGTTATATATGATCGCTAAAATAAATCCGAGGGGCAGGAAAACGATCTTTGGATTACGGATTACCCACCCCGCGAAGACTACTCGCCAAAAATTCCAATAAGGAACTGGACGACGCTTATAGTTTTTACTGAGAAGCATACTTAGAATACCGTCGAAATTATCATTGTAGCACACTATAAAAATGTGCGGAGTTATTCGGAGTTGTGCGGAGGTTTTATGTGAACCTTATGGGCGGAAAATTTTCTGTAAAAATTTTTTTCATGAACATGAAATCACTCTCGCTCTTTGTCACCTCTGTAGGTTAGGAGGGACCCAAAAATTATAAACGGGGGGCAGGGCGCGCCGCTATCACGATACCGTTATACCGTCAACTGTCTGTCACAGACTGTCACACTATGCTCACGCACGCATACAACGGCATCGTGATATGAGCACGAATGGAAACCATGTCGATTATAACGAAAGTGTGGGCGCTAAGTATAAAGAACTCAGCGCCCACTAAGTGTTAATCAGGGCAGGCAACCATGCTCATCGGTGAATCCAATGTGCAGGACATTGTTATACAAACCCACGTAGAGTTTGCCAATACCAATGCCGAACTGTTCATCACCAGCAGATGCCTTAGTGTTGATCCCAAAGTAGAAAGAATCCTTTCCACCATTGTTATACCATTGGCGAACGCGGTTGTAGAACCAAATTGTAACGCCAGCGATAACACCTAGAACCGTGGCGAGAGTATAAAGAATCTGCTGGACAGTTTCGTTAGAAAGAATTTCCTGCCGCAGTTCGTTATACTTTTCGATCAGCGGATTGTTGAGAATGACGGTGGGGAACATGGTGAGAATTGAGGTAGTTTGGAGAGGGGGGAATTTCACCCCCCAGAGTGATCAGAAAGCGTCGTTAAATGCTTTCTCTTTAATGTAATCGAGCAGACAATCCCAACGGTGAAGATCGGGGGATTGTAGTTTGCCTTCCTGGCACATGTAACGATCGGATTCAATCAGAGCGTCACACATAAGTTTCAACTCGCGGGGAGAAACTTTCAGGTTGACAATTACAGTATCGACGAAATCAACTTTAGGATTTTCGTCGATCTGCTGGCAGTCAGTGAAGGCGTAGGTCATTTGGGGGTTTCCCTTTGGTTGACTCTGAAATTCTAGAGGATGGGGGGCACCCTAGAGCGCCCCCTGTAACATTTCGTCAGGCGATGGCAGCGATCAAACGATCCCGCTTGCGGATTGCTGCAGGGAAGATAAACCACAGATCCCGCTTGCCATTGTCGGCACGGGTGGCACCTAGAACGCCCTCCTTTTCCAGATCGACCATCAGGGCGTGAATGGTGCCCTTATGGCGGCGCGGATCCAAACCCATGGCGCGGACCAGATCAGAGCAGGTCTGGGGACCATCATTGATCAGGCGGGTGCGGATGGCGGTGCGGATGACGGTGGAGAGCATGGGTCTCAGGGTGTGATGCGAGGTCCGTTTGCCTCGCTTGTGTGAATTGTAGGCGGTCGGTGGGTCAGACTGTGGGCGCTGCTGCCGTTTCGTTACAGTCTGAAATAATGTTGATTTCTTCAAAAAATTGCATCCATTCGCTATCAGATAGCACGGTGCAATTCTTTTCTACCAACTCAGCGATTCTTTCTGCAGGTAGTTTGAATCGAAGCGTGGGAGCGTAGCGGGTCATTTGTGAGAATTGTTGAGGTTGACGGTTACAATTTCAGCAGGCGATCCACACGATCTGTAGAATGCTGCCATGCGATCTGCCTCCTGAAATGTAGCAAACGTTTGCTCTCTCCATTCACATTCATTGTAGGGAGATTGATAACGAATGGTGACACCGATTGCCATGATGTTGAGGTGTTGAGAGTGAAGAATGTGGGGGGATTTTCACCCCCCCCTAAATGTTACCTATCAGGCGATGATTTCCATCCACTTAATAGGATTGCCGCTGGTAAGGCGCCACACAATAATGGGGTCGCCGTGCTGCTCTACGCTCCAATCAAAGGCGGCATCACGGGCAGAATCCAGATCGGAGAAAAACTCTGCGCCGTGAGCATCGAAGGAACCGAAGGCGGCGGGTTGGATGGCGAAGGTCATTTGGGTTCGTTTGAACTGAGATCATCCTACAGCATGGGGGGCACCCCTGGCGGTGCCCCCGTTACAATCCGTCACACTAGACCTTTGTGGATCCTGCGGTAGGCGACCCATGTAATCGCTTGCACTTGTGCCGCAGAATGATAGGAACCCGTCACCTGAGAGATAATTTTAGCGGCGTCACGGTAAGCATCTTGAATCATGCGGAAAGTTTTATCCGACATGCTAGGAACCTCTTTCAGGTTAGTTACAGTCCCGTTCCAGATGTTGTAGGCGTGACCGTCAATGCAGGGAGTGTCAGAATTGCCATCCTTTGCAATGCAATTATAGAAGGCAATTGTTTTATTTCCCCGCAGAACTTTCTCAATTAACTCATCCTTTTCTAGCATGAGTTCGATGATAGTTTGCGCTTTATCCTTATTTGCAGAATAGGAGCAAACACTAACCTCATCGAATGAGATTTCGTAACAATAGGCGCGAAGCATTGCCTCAGCATCCTCTACATTTCTTTCCCACTTATTGTTAGGAGAAAGTGCAGCGATTACACCTGCCACGGTGTTAGGATGGAAACCATACTTTTCGCCCAAAGTAACACAAACCTGGTAGGCATCATGATACCAACGGGCGCCAGTCTGCCTGTCCAGAATGTTGCTCTGGAAATAGGTTGCGATGATGGAATCGGTGTGTGCCATGTGGGGTGGGTTGGCGTTGCCAGAATCCTACAGCATCACGGGCACCGCGCAACGGGTTTTCAGATCAGCGCACCTTATGGGTCGCATCAGATATTCTTATGGCCCAGGGGATTGACAAAGGGGGGCATCGCCCCTAACCTAGAGGGCGGGAGGGGAGGGAAGCACACAGACATAAAAAAATCCCCCAGACTTGCTGGGGGATGGTATAATCTTAGAACTCTACGATCCAGTCAGGATCTTTGTTAATGTTAACCCAGAAATGGTTTTTACCGTTTGCACTTGTAAGAAATACTTTATCGCCTTTGTGTTGCTCTACAATACATTCATCAATTCCACCCATTAGATTAGCAAATCGGTTCTTTGCTTTCTTAGATACAGGCGTCACGAATGCGGTTTCCATTGTATCAGAAATCAATTGGGTTTAGGGTAGGACCTTCACTATTATCATCGCTGCTAGTGATAGCGTCAAGAATCTGTAGGATTTCTTCACCAGTTTGACCTTTGCGAAGCATCGAAAGAAGAAGTGAACGATTTTCCATGTTAAAGAAAAGAATTTCAAGAGATTTGTGTGTGTATCTCGTCGAGATTGAATGACGTGATCTCGACGAGATTATTGATGATTATCTAGTCGAGATCAATCGTAATCGTTGTCGATTGTAATCTCGGAGAAGTCATCATAATACTCAACATCGTTGAGCATTCGTCGTGCCTCAGGTGAGAGATCCTCATAGGTTTGGCACTCTTCAACAAGATCAAAGATAGTGAACTCTTCGGTGTCGTAGAAGCGATCCATTGTTCTTTGGAGTTGATTGTGGAAGGGAGGAGTTGCCTCCTCCCCGTATTATACTATCAGGCAGCGACCAGTTGCTCGGTCTTGATGGCATTGTTAACAAAGCGACCCACGGACTGCTGTTCTGCAATCACGGCGCTCAGTTGAGAGACGAACTGCTCAACATCTTGCACACTGTAGGTGTAATCACGACCACCAGTGAAGGTGATGGTCACTTTACCGTCTTGCACATCAGAGATGTTTTCGATGGCGCTAGAAGTGAAGTTAAACATAATAAGTTCAAAAAAGTAAGGGTTTGAGTGAAGTGTTTTGAGCGGGATGCTTCACCCCCGCTGATGTAATCAGATTAGATCAGAACTGGCAGCGTGTCAAGGGGTCTGTGCCAGTCGTCAAAGTGGTTAGGATGGGGAGCACTCTGTAGAGTTTTATGGTATCGGTGACAATCAGGATACCAACCCATCCTGTAATAATTTATACTTTATGAGTTTTCTAGCAACTCTGGGTAGTAATCATTAACCTCACTGATCAATTCTTCATCAGAATACTTATCATAACCCTCCATCAGATAATCATAACAAAGGCAGGTCATGGTTTTGAGATCCATGTCATCCAGCATTTGCTGAACCATTTGTTCCTGAAGGTCTTTGCGATCCATGTCAGTTAGCGTAGAGGGGAAGTTTTTTGCGAAGGCGGATTGCATCATCAATCATTTCACCTACCTGTTCGTAGATGTAGGATGATCCACCTACATCACAGAGCACATCTTCAGTGATGAGACGAGGCAAACAATTCTCTTGATTTGTCTCTTCATCATACTCAAACACATCATTCTTGGTGAATACAAATGCAGCACAGGGAGCGTTTTCACCCTGCTCATCAATCATTTGATTGATGGTGTCACGAAGTTCAGAAAGTGTTCGGTACATCAGTCGTTGGTGGGATGATTAACGATTTGATCTTCAATTTGATTGGCAAGTTCCATCATCCAATCATGATCTTCGTCGTCTTCGTATTGTGCATTGTCACGAACAATTTGTAGAAGGAAGTCAATTTGTTCATCGGTGAAATGATACTCTTTCAGCATCAGACTTCATCCCGCATTTCAGAGAGTTTTTCATAGAGGGCAGGTACATCTGCCCCCACAATTTCACTCACCTCATCCCAATCATCATGGAACTCAATAAGTGCTAGGATAGCATCCAGTTCTTCAAAGGTGAGCGATGTTTGAGTCATTGGGAGTTTCTTGGATGACTTCGGTGACAGTGATGATTTGTTTGTCTTCGTTGAGATAATCAGTTTGGATCAGATTAGGACCAACCTGAACCATTCCAACAACGTAGGCGGCGAGAACTTCAATCATGATTCAGTAGTGCCAGCGAGACATCACACAGTTGGGATCATTGTACCAGTCGGAATCCTCATAATCCTTGTAATCGGTTTCCTGGTAATCCTCGTCTGCCATGTTAGCAGGCATCGGAACGTCATCAATCCAAAGAATTTCAGGCATTGGTGGTTCAGTGGTGAACGAAGTAATCTTAGAGCATGGGAGGGGTGCAAGGGGCACCCCTGTGACAGTTCGTAATGTGTCAGTCGATCTGGAACCGCTCAAAACCGATCAGTTCGTTATAACGTGCCATGATCGATTTCAGAGTCTTACCAGTGCGGTCAAAAGACTTCACGATGCTGTTGTTAAACTTGTCATGATACACCAGTTGTCCATGAATACCCATCACAGTTGCGATAGGATCTTTGCGGAACTTTTGAATACCCTCAGCAGCAACTTTGCGGTTAAAAACTTTAACCTTACCGTCAAGAGTATAAGCGTTGAGGTATTCACGGAGAATCGGTTGAATCTCCTCCTCAGTGAGAGAGACACGCTCTTTCTTAGGTTTAGCGATTTCCTGCATCAACTTAGAGATGGTGCGGAAGCGAATACGATCTTCACGATCTTCGAAGACGTTGAGAATACCAAAGTTCTCAACAGCAACGCGGTTTGCTTCAACAAACTGGCGGTCGGTTTCGGTGATCATTGGAGTTCAGTGGTGAACGAAGTAATCTTAGAGCATGGTGGGGAGCAGTGGTGCTCCCCTTGTGTCAGTTCCTCAGGCGTCCATCCCCATTGCCTCCTTCAGTGCCTGATAGGCAGCGAACCAGTGATCGGCGTCGCTATGGTCACCTTTGATGCGGCAATCGCAAGCGAGGCAGAGCACAGCGGTGCGAATAGTACCCCACTTGTGCTCAGGAAGGGTCACGGTGGTGAGGGTGTCGGGGTTCCAAGTGGTCATTGGAGTTCGGTTGCGAACGATCAAATCATACCACGGCGACCGAGATCTGCCCACACATGGGACGGTGCAGCAGCTGGCACACCAGTGGCGGTGTCGTTCTTCACCCACACCAGTTGGCGGGTGGTGATATCAGAAGCAGGAACCAGAGTCATGGGGGTCTCCCGTGTTGACTTCCAAATCCTACCACACCATCAGGGGCATTGTGGGTTTGTTACAAAACATAAAAAAAGACCTGGGCACCACCCCAGGTCCTGCGGATATACAACCCAATCCATTTAACGATATGTAAATTATAACATTCAATCAGTGTAACTTTTAGGGCAAACACCTTCCCATTATCACATAAACTCTGCCATATAATAGTCTACTGTCACCTCCAGTTCTGCTGCTTTTTCTTCAATCGCACACATAAAGGCATAATCAATGTCTAATGTGTCAGGATGAGAAGCAAACAGATCAAGCGTTGAGTCGTGCATAGATGCCTCTGTAAGACGTGTTTGGACCACTTAGGGTATGAGAATACCCGTAAAGTGGTAATAGGGACGGGGGGACTTGAACCCCCATGGGCACTGCCCGACAGATTTTAAGTCTGTTGTGTCTACCGATTCCACCACATCCCCTTAGTGGACTAGATCATGATAACATGATTATATGATCTAGTCAAGTATGTGACACGTATCTAGTCGAGATTGATATGATACGTGACGCGCATCTAGTCGAGATTTGTGTATGCCTTCAGACCAATACGATCTGACACACACATAATCAGTTCAGTCAAAACATCATCATCAAGTTGACCAAGTTTGTCAACGATGATACCACCAACATGAGTATGAAGGAACTCAATCCAATATCCAGACTCACATATCTCTTCAGTAACCTCTTCTACCAGAGCAGCAGAGATTCGATTGATTGACTGATTGGAGAGTGCCATTGCTTTGTTTGAACTGAGTGAAGTATAAGGCAGTTTTAGGTCTTACCCAGGACCCGTGTGCCAGTTCTTATGCTGCCACAGCGTAACCAGGGATCTCTACACGCTCAGTGTTAGTCTCACCCCAACCGATCTTCCATGCCTTCCAGTTACCATTCAGATCATACAGGTAGGCATACTCTTCACACATATCACCAGAGATGAATTGATCAAAACTGGAGTGCAAAGGTTCGTTAACTTCACCACGCTCAGAATGATACAGAGGTTGAGGATCGCGGGTGTTAGTATAAGTCCAATTGCCCTTCTCATCCTCTACAATCTTACCATTCTCATCCCGAAGAGCAGCACTCTCCCAGGTTTGAGTGGTGCGAAGCGAAGACATCGAACCACCATCAATGAGGTCTTGAACATCTTCACGGTTCTGATAGTGCTCTACCAGAATTTTACCATTGTGCTCTACATAACCATCCCAGTGGCAGTAAACACTAACCACAGAATGATCAGGCAGTTCATAACCGATGCGAGAGCGGGTTCCCATTGCTTTGTTGAGTGGTGAACGAATGTATCTTAGAGGTTGGTGGGGGTTCTGTCAACCCCCAGTGGACGGTTCAAAAACTGTCCTTGGCACTCATGAAGGTTTCAAAAAAGAGATTCCATGCCTCAGTGTCATAGACCAGAGTGTAACATTCTGTTTGATCACACATCCAATCATATGCCATGTCGCAATCTGCATCTGTATCCAGAACAAACGATTGCAGACCTTCAAGTGCATTCATGAATGCAGGATCTTGAATCAGGGTCATGGGTCAAATCCCTCAAGAACAAAGGTAGTTTGCCATGAGATCTTAACCCAAGTCAAGACCTCATGGACAGTCATCAGAGTGTCACACAAGCACCTTGTCGAACTTGTGTGTATCCACCACCGCCACCATTATAGTGATGTACACCATAATAATAGCGGCGAGCATTAACTTCACTCAATCCAAAATGATCTGCGATTTTTTTGAATGTATGAGTGGGATAGATCTTCTTATAAAGATTGATCATCTGACACCAGAATGCAGCATTCTTGGTGAAGTTAATGCTCTTCTCAGGATGAACCTTAACAGTTCTCATTGGTTGAGTGGTGAACGATTTAAATTTAACCGATGGTGGGGGTCCTGTCAACCCCCTTGTGCCAGTTCAAATATTGGACATGGCGACCAGTCGGTTGCGGATATCGTACACCTCCATGTCATCCATGTCAACCTCATCCATATCCACAGGAGCGAACTCCTCCAGATTAATACTGCCATCAGCATAGATGGGTGCATAGTACAACTCATCGCCATCTTCTTGAGACAGAGTGTATACACAACCGTGATTGGTGGAAGTTAAGAAGATCATCGGTGAATTGCGATTGCTCAGCAACTATAACCGCTGCCACCGAGACCTTGTGCCCTTCTGAACCAGTTCAATAACTGGCACATCATCGGATTTTTTCCGATCTTCTCTGGTATCTTATACAGACAACCAGGAGAGGGGAGGGGTATCCCTGAGGACGACAATACATCGTCACTACCCCTGCTTTGAAATACTTATACACATAAGGGTGTGTCAGTACTTGACACATGAGGATCCCTTATGGTATAATATTAAGTTACCAGTGATAATCCAGATCTTCTACATAAGCGTTGACGCTCTCTGAAGGATTAAGATCAAAGAGCTTCTCCCAATTGATATTATGAGGATCGAAGTCACCAAGAACATCCAGCTCTAGAGTGACGCGATACTTGTGCTTTTGTGCTTCGTAGTAGACGGTGTTACCCATGAGAACTTTGTGCGAACTGTGTACAGTGTACATGATGCAGCAAGGGTTGTCAAGTGATCTCACACGCATCTCGTCGAGATCTTATGGTAATATGTATGCGATACTCGTCGAGATTATGATATAACAATACTGTTATATGATGATTTGATGACACACACATCTCGTCGAGATCATTATATAATGACTGTGTGATATCGTCGAGATCTTATGATGTGATTGTGCTGTGCGTCTCGTCGAGATCTTATGATATAACGATACTGTTATACGATTATATGATCTAGTCGAGATATAACCGTGCAAATCTCGTCGAGATCCTGGTGTTGACAAACGGGGGCGTGTGTGGTAAAATGCCGCCCGTCCTTATATTTTTTGGCAGGGGTCTTGACATTTTTTCGCGGTTGTGCTATAATACGCAGTCTAAGATCACAAGGATCTGGCACGATTATAAGGGATATAAGAGGAATTATAAGGGATTATAAGAGTATAAAAGGCATAAAACTCAAAGAATCCAGAGGAATTATAAGGGATATAACCACAACAAGACTACAATATAACACTACTATTATACGAGAAACAAAACACACAAATATATTTTTTAATACATTTTTTAATATAAAAAAACATTTTTTAATTGTTTTTCCTTTTATTTTACCTATTTTAACCCCAGTACAAGTAATTAAAATTAATCACAACTCTTACCTTCTCATCAGTACATGTAGCACCAGTATGATGTAATTGTGTAGGGAATATCACCATACGATTTGCTACACTGTTTACTCTTGTACCATCTTCAAATAAAGTATAACCATTATTCGTATTCATGTATAGAATCGCAGTTCTTAACTCTTTACACTCAGAACCAATGATATCCACATGCATACCATGTTCAATATGTTCTGCAGTTCTAGGTAATAGATTTGCCTTAATACGAATTAATGATAATGGATTCAATGCCTGAATTGCCATTGACAGTTCATTATAATAAGGACTAATCGGTACATGTTCCTTATAGAATACATGAACGAATTGGAATTCTGAATCATTCTCTTCTACCACTCGATCATTATAATACCAGGCAAAGTTTGGATCTTTATGTAAGAGAATACCTTGCAAATAATTAAAATAATTCTCTGGTAGATAATTGTCATAAACTTGAATATTGTTCATTATTAATTCATAAAATTTAAAAGATTAACTGATAATTTCTTCTTCTTTTTAACAATATAATTCTTCTTGTTAGCCGTATTTCCACCATAAAACTTAACTGCTTCTCGTGAGTTTTTACGTGGAGTTACATATTCCAAATTATCAATATGATTGTTTGATGGATTTTGATCAATATGATTAACCAGATAACACAATTGAAGAATATCTTTAACTACAGGAGGAAGATCACTCCAATATTCCTTCAATTCATCAGGTGGATACAAATCAATTGGTTTAAGAGAGTGCATTATAAGTCTATGAACTCCACGATCAATAGCAACCGTATTTTTACCCCTTAAACGATAATTATAATCTTCAGAAAAAAAGTCATTGGGTACTGTAATCGTAATATGTTCATATTGTTTTTTAAATCGAGTTTTGAGAATCTTATAAGCACTCGTTAAAACACTACGAAACCTATTAGTAATTGAATCTTTAACAAGTGTATATGATGTAATAATCTTTCCACAAGTAGAAACAAAATGTCCAGGTATTTCTTTATTATCAATGATTAATGGTGCAATGTGGTATTCATTACCATCAATCATAATTGATTTTGTTTGAACCGTGTCAATTTTCATGATATTAAAAAGTTGATAGATGACGTTGAGTGCAAATGGCACCATCAATGTGAACAGAGTATAAGGTATTATAATTCTTCTTTACAAGATGAAGATAATCCTTTAATTCATCATATTCTTCTCCTGTTTGAGAATTGACCAATTGAATCAATAGATCAAGATTCTCCTGTGACATTAAACGCTTCATTTGAATATAACCTGAGGTTCTTCGTCTTCATCATCAGAGGCAATAATATAACCATCTGGTTCTTCTTCACAACCACAATTTTCAGGACAAACAGATTCAAACTTTGGTCCTTCTTGGTATTGAATTGATTGAGGAACTTCATCAAACCATATAGTACCGAGCAAGTACATATTAAAAAAACGATGAATTATATTCGGTCGTTTTGACTTCCATAACTGAACTTGCGGACCTTCGGAATCGGTATGATTCAATGACCAATAACCAACATATTGATTATTCATTTTCCCCTAATACCTCTTTACAACGTTCCATAATTGCATCAATAAAATCCTGTTCAGTCCAGGTATTTAATTGTGATTCAATTGGATCACTCTCATCCCATGTAATTGTAAAAGAACCATCCTGTTCTTCTGTTACATTAATTGCCATGATTTGACTCCTAGCGAACTTGTTCTAGTCTCTGATTATAAGCATAAGGGAATAACTCGTCAAGTACTTTGTCACACTCTCCCCATGTCTTATCATCAGTAAAATTCATTTGTTGATATTTACGTACCGCAGCAAAAATTAGGCGATACTGTTCATCAGTTAAGTTTAATCCCATGGTGCTTTACGACTTAATACTCTAGCAATGTTTTCATTGTATTGTGGTGGTTCATTCAGTTTCTCTACTAAAGCATCGAAGTTCTCTTTTGAGAGAATAATCTTTTCTGGTGGATATGATCCTTTACCCCAATACTCTTCAAATCTATGGACATATTCCATATGATCCCAACCGTGATTGAGATTCAACCAAAAATCAGCATATCGTTGGTGATCATCCATCCTCCAATCAGAATGATTAATCAGACGATACCAATACCAAAAAATTGTAT
>JACCDZ011458335.1_pt1 | contig 12653 bp, 12 predicted proteins | sample 7449551 | NCBI WGS metagenome assembly JACCDZ01 (sample SAMN15323452, study PRJNA562643) | freshwater metagenome | isolation source: river surface water | place: USA:Blue River Watershed | collected 2017-08-18
TAATTATGAAGATTTATATTAAAATCATTTATTTTGATATTAAGCGAGTTTATTAAATTAAGATAAGGGAGAGATTATTATGCAAGTACCATTTTTAGATTTAAAACAAATTAACTTAAAAGATTATGCTGAGATCAGCCAAGCTATTGATGAAGTTATCAATGGTGGCTGGTATATTCATGGTAGCCGTTGCAAACAGTTTGAACAAAACTTTGCCAATTATTGCGGAACCAAACACTGTATTGGTGTAGCGAATGGTTTAGATGCATTAATCCTGATTCTACGTGCTTATCAAGAGCTAGGTGTTATGCAAACTGGTGATGAAGTAATTGTACCTGCCAATACCTATATTGCAAGTATTTTAGCTATTTCAGCGAATAATATGACACCTGTTTTAGTAGAACCAAGTCTAAATAATTATCTAATGGATGTTGATAAAATCGAACAAGCAATTACCGCAAAAACCAAAGCGATTATGGTGGTTCACCTCTATGGTCAAATTACCCCAATGGCTAAAGTCTGGGAATTAGCTAAGAAGTATAATCTCAAAGTAATTGAAGATAGCGCACAATCGCATGGTGCTTATTATCAAGATAAACGTAGCGGTAACCTATCGGATGCGAGCGGCTTTAGCTTTTATCCAGGTAAAAATCTAGGTGCGATTGGTGATGGTGGTGCAGTTACTACTAATGATGCTCAACTTGATTATACCCTCCGTGCTTTAGCTAATTATGGTAGCGAAGTAAAGTACAAAAATATGTATAAAGGTATTAACAGCCGTTTAGATGAATTGCAAGCTGCAATCTTGGATGTAAAACTAGCTAAACTTGATGAAGATACTGAAAAACGTAGAATTGTCGCAAAAATATATCGTGAGCAAATCACTAACCCCCAAATAATACTTCCACAAGCAGAACTTGGTGAAGATAGTCATGTGTGGCATGTCTTTGTGGTTAGAACTAATAACCGTGATGAGTTTCAGAAATATCTAGCTGAGAATGGCATCGGTACAGTAATTCACTACCCAACACCTCCGCATAAACAAGAAGCGTATAAAGAACTAAATAACTTGAGTTTACCAATAAGCGAACAAATCCATCGTGAGGTAATCAGCTTACCAATTAGCCCGGTGCAAACTATTGAGCAGACTAAGTATGTAATTGATATTGTGAATCAGTACTAACAAATAATGAAATTAGTTTCAACTGTTTCTTGGTCAGCTCTTGCGACGATAATTCGCTTAGCGAATGGCTTTGTTTCTATGAAAATTGTTGCCGTTTTAATCGGTCCTGTTGGAGTTGCATTAATTGGACAATTTGGTAATTTTACTTCTATCATTATGACTCTTGCATTAGGTGGTATTTCAACGGGCGTAATTAAATATACCTCGCAGTATAAAGATGATCCAGAAGAATTACGCAAAGTATGGCACACTATTTCATGGGTCTCTGGAGTATTAAGCATTCCTGTGATTTTAGTGCTGTTAGTTTTTCATAGTTGGTTAGCACAAGAGTTTTTGCATAATGCTAAGTATGGTAGTATTTTAGTTGTTTTTGCGTTTAGCTTGAGCTTTTATGTCGCAAATAGTTTATTATTAAATATCTTAAATGGTTTGCATGAAATAAAACGGTTTAATCTATTAAATACATTAAACAGTACTCTTGGATTATTGATTACAATAACCTTAGTTTATCACTATCAAGTTTATGGTGCTTTATTAGCAATGGTAACTAGTCAGTCTATTACGTTTTTTATTATTACGTTTTTTGTGCGTAAACAAGCATGGTTTAAGTTAAGTAATTTTTTTGGTAAATTTGATAAGTTTTATTTTAAGAAATTATTAGGTTTTACCGCAATGTCATTGACTTCGATGTGTGTTATACCAACATCCCAAATGTTTGTGCGCGGATATTTAGCTAGTCATACTTCATGGGATGTGGCAGGGTGCTGGCAAGGCATGCAAAAAATATCTGATGCTTATTTAATGATTGTTTATACCGCACTTGGCACTTATTTTCTGCCTAAATTAGCAAATTTAAAAAATAATGAAGATATCAGCAAAGAAATAAGAAATGGTTATAAGATAATTATGCCTTTTGTACTTGGTTCTGCGATTTTAATTTATCTGTTAAGAGATTTTATTATTCATTTGCTATTTGCGACGTCTTTTGGTGCTATGCGTGATATGTTTGCATGGCAATTAACTGGTGATTGTTTTAAATTGGCTAGTTGGATTTTGGCATATTTAATGTTAGCAAGAGCAAAAACTAGGTTGTTTATGATGACTGAAATTATTTTTGGTATTAGCTTTCCGTTACTAAGTTATCTCTTTATTAATCTAGCTGGTGCAGATGGTGCAGTCATGGCTTTTGCATTAAATTATTGTATTTATTTTATATTATTTGTTGTGTTATACAAAAAAGGATATTTATTTTGAGTGAAAATAGTTTACCATTAGTCACTGTTATTGTACCATGTTACAATCATGAAAAATATGTTGAAACTTGTCTAGATAGTATTTTTAGACAAACATATAAAAATATTGAAGTAATTGTTGTTGATGATTGCTCTCCTGATAATAGTGCTGAAGTTATAAAACAATTACAAAAAAAATATGATTTTACATTTATAGAACATAAAGAAAATTGGGGGCTGGCTAAGACTCTTAATGATGTAATTTATAATCATGCACATGGTAAATATATTAAGTGTATAGCCAGCGATGATTATTTAACTGATGATTGCGTAGAAGTGTTGACTACTGAAATTGAAAAATTGGGTAATGACTATGCTTTTGTATATGGTAAAGCTCAATTGTTTAAGTATAATGATGTTACTAAAATAAATCAAGCTAATGGTATTATAGGTCGTCATGCAACTTTTATTAATTTGTATTGTCAACGTGAAAATTTAATTCCAGCAATGAGTGTATTATTTAATAAAGATAAGTTTATTTTATCTGGTGGGTTTGATTTATACTCATATATTGAAGATTTTTATATGTGGCTTACGTTGAGTAGTAAATATAAGTTCTTATTTGTTGATAAAGTTGTAGCTAATTATAGAGTTGATACGTTACTTAGTATGTCAAAAAATAACGTTAAAATGAGAAGTTCTATTATATACATATTAACAAAAATATATAGTCAAAATATTGGTCTGATTAGCTCTAAAGTATATTTTTACGAAGTTAATAGGCAACTAGTTATTTATGAAGAGGGCGATCTATATGTTTTGTTAACAAATAAACAACGAATAGAGGCATTAAAAAAATTTGTAGTTAATCTATATAATTTTATTAAGTATCGCAGGAATCGATTACTTGTAACATTTATTCCAAAGCTTGTTTTAAGTTACTTTAAATAAGTTGTTGTGTAGTTTTTTTGTTAAGGTTTATTGTGAATTAGAAATAGCTAACATGCAAAGATATTAATTTATTTATGAGAGGTATATATTAATATGAAATTTAATTTAATTGGTGACGATAGTAAGCAGTCTTTTAAAAATATGTATTACCTGTGTTTTATAATCATGTTTTTTATAAAACTTCCTGTTTTTATTCTTGGGTTTATCATAAATCCAAGGCCTATAGCAGATTCAATGCAGTATGTAACTGTCGCTGCTTATAATTTTAACAATTTGAGGTTTTTTACTGAACGACCATTTGGATATCCTTTGTTTATTAAAATTCTCGGATTAAATCTTCACTATGTGGTGTTTGTACAATTTATAATCTCAATATTTGCATGGTCATTATTATATTATTATTTAAAAATTAGTAGTATCAAACCAATATTAAAAAAATTATTGACTGGTATAATCTTTATATTAGTGGCATCGGTACAGATAACAAATTGGGATAATAAAGTTTTAACTGAGTCTTTGACGGTTTCTAGTTTATGCTTGTCTTTTACGCTTATTTATGCTGTTTATAATTATGGCGGAAACATTATTAAGTTTTCTGGATTAATTCTGTCAATTATTTTATTGATATCTTTACGAGACAGTAATTATATAATTGCATTGTTCTTACTTGCATTTATTTTATTTAGCAAAAAATTTTCATTATTATCTAAAATTTTTATTACAGGATTTATTTGCGTTTTTATTGGTTTTATTATTTCTACCTCTCAGATTGGCGGTCGTCAAAAAATTAATCTTGGTGATTGTTTGGTTGGATATATATATGCAAATGATGCATATAACCATGATTATTATTCTTCAGGAGTACATGAATACTACCAATGGTATACAACTCATACGTCTGTTCCTCAGTTAAAATCAATATATGATGAATGTATGAAAGATAAAGATAAAGAGACAATGATGTATAAGTGCTTTCCTTATGATAATAAAGATATGCAACAATATATTAATTCAACAAATTTAAAAAATGATTATGTTAAGTTTATCTTATCTAATCCATTTTTTGTGTTATTTGATCATTTTGAACATTTGCCACGTACTAGGTTTTTAATATTTGGAATTTCATATACTGAATATGGTGGACAGAGTTTATTAAACTCCGCACTATATAGTTATCTAGTTAATATTTCAAACGTGATTTATGGTGTAGCGGTAGTTATATTATATGGAATTTTTGGTATTAGTCTATTTAGGAAAAAATTTTTAATAAAAAGAGAAGTAGGATTATTTTATGTATATGCTTTATTAATTCCTAGTTGGTTATTTGCCATCTTAATTTTTATTGGAGATCCAATGGAACTTGGGAGACATGTATTGGCAGGAAGTTGGTATATGTTAATAGGAAGTATAGTTACATTAATGCACGTATTTAATTCAGATAATAATGTATTATGATATTTTGTAAAGTAAAGTTATAACTTGGGTTACAACGGAGTGTATTAATTAGTAGATGCGACATGATCATGAATAAAATTGGTGTTTATGATTATATACCATCTATGTAGTAATATAGTAGCTTAGCGGTTACATCGTATTTCTACATGTATTTCAAAATTATATTAATTAGAGTTAATCTAATTTTAATTTGTATCTTATATAGGTAGAATGTGTAATTTATGTATGATTTGATATTTATTGCAATATTATGTTTAGTACCACTGAATTTTATAATAATTGATAGATTTTATGTCGTATGTTCATTATTTTTGCTATCTGCTATCTTGACGTTATTGTGTGGATTTAGAGCAATTGGTGTAGATCAGGACTCATATAATTATTTTTTTATGTTTAATATGTTTAATAATTATTTTGATTCATTATCTGTTGGAGTTGAGCCAGGATTTTCTGTTTTAACAACTTTATTAAAAAAAGTTGGACTAGATTCAATGAATTATTTATTTTTAGTTTTTGCGTTACTATCGGTTCCTATTAAGATAAGATTTATTTATAAATATTCAAAGTATCCAATTTTATCGATTTTAATTTTTTATTCTTTCATGTATTTTAAGCAAGATTTTACTGCTGTTCGTGCTGCTGTAGCTATTGGTCTATTTTTATGGGCGATTGATGACTTATTTGAGAGAAATAAATATAAGTATTTTATAAAAATTGCATTGGCGTGCTTTTTTCATATTAGCTCGATAGCATATATTCCAATCTATTTTTTAAACACCACTACTATCAATAAAAGAATGTATTTCTGGTGGCTTTGGCTGAGTGCAATAATCAGTAACATTGGTTTATTTACAGTTATTAGTCGATTACCAATCATTAGTATGATTGGTAAGGTAGAGAAATATTCCCAAAAAGTTTCATCTGGAGCAGTAGAACAATTTAATCCTCATGGTGTTTTGTTTATGTTTAATTTGTTCTTAGCTACTATGATTGTCATATTTTCAGAGCGAATTATTATAAAAGACAACAGATCAGTATTGTTTATTAAATTAACAGTTATTGGTAATTGTATAAATTTTATATTTGGAGCATTATCTGCTACTTTAAGTGGGCGATTGAGTGATCTATTTTTAATTATGACTATTATTAGCTATACGTATTTTATTTATTTTATTCGTCCGCGAGTAGCTGGTATTATTATATCAGTAATGGTTGCAATAGTATTATTTTGGTTTAACATATATTATGTTAATATTGTTAATGATTATTTTTCGTGGTTGTTATGATTAAAGTTGCAGCATTTGTAGGTAAGTTAAATTATCCATCAACTAGATTTAGAGTATTACAGTATATAGATATTTTAAATGAAATGGGAGTTGATATTGATGTATTGAATACTTCTGTCGGTAGATATCCAACTTCTATAAAAACGTTGTCTCGGATTGTTTGGGGTGTAAGAAATATTATTGAAAATATACCAAATGTGATTAATTCCTACAAATATGATGTGACATTTTTACAACGTGAGATGTTATCAACCTTTTATACGCTGGAAGGATTAACTAAATCTCCTCGAGTCTTAGATGTTGACGACGCTATTTTTACCAGTAGAAATGGTTCTGCTGCGCGTAAGCTTGCAAAAAATGTAGATCATATTATATGCGGTAATGAATACCTAGCTAACTGGTTTAGTCAATATAATAAAAATATATCTGTAATTCCCACAGCTGTTGATACGCAAAGATTTACTCCAAGAACTAGTAACTTTTTGCAGTCTGAGAAAATAATTCTAGTTTGGTCTGGTACATCTTATGGCTATAGTTATTTTATTCAAAGTGGTTTACTTGATGCTTTAGTAAAATTGTTAAATGATAATAATAATGTTTATCTTCGCATTATTGCTGATAGTCCGCCTCCATTTCAATTACCTAAGTTGGAATTTAAAAAATGGAGCCCAGAATGTGAAGTATCTTTAATGAATGAGTGTGATATAGGTCTTATGCCTTTAGCTGATAATCAATTTGCCAAAGGTAAATGTAGTTACAAAATGCTTACATATATGTCATGCGGTATACCTGTTGTTGTTAGTCCAGTAGGTATGAATCGTGATGTTATTGCTATGGGAAATGTAGGCTTGTCTGCGAATAGCGCTATTGAATGGTATGAGTGCTTAAGTTTTTTGGTAAATAATAGAGACGAGGGAGTAAAAATGGGATTAGCTGGTCACGATATAATTAAAGATAAATTCGATTTACCTATCGTAGCAAATCAAATAATGGACGTTATAAAGTTATTTTAGGAAGTACAGCTCAAAATGAAAAGAATAATTGCCGTTATTATAAAAAAAATGCTTTCTTCTCATTGCTATGCACAAAGCATTGGCGTATCGATTGGTGAAAATTGTATTATATCAACAAAATCATTTGGTTCTGAGCCGTTTTTGATTAGTTTAGGGAATAATGTTCATATTACAAAAGGCGTGCAATTTGTTAATCATGATGGTGGAGTTCATGTATTTCGTCATAAAATTAAAGAGTTTGATGTATTTGGTAAAATAACTATTGGTGATAATACATATATTGGAAATAATGCAATCATTTTGCCTGGAGTTAGTATTGGCAAGGATTGTGTTATTGGTGCTAATTCTGTAGTAACAAAGAGTATTCCTGATCAATGTGTAGTAGCAGGTAATCCTGCTCGATTTATTTCCTCAACTGATGAATATTATCAAAAAATATTACATAAAAATGCAGAAACAAAAGGTTTAACTGGCGAGATAAGGAAACAAAAAATTTTAGAGCTACCAATAGAAAAATTAATAATAAAGAAAGTGATTCGTTGCGATTAGTATTTTTTGTGATTTTAAGTTGCTTCTTGGATATATCTTATGCGGGTTGTCTCAATTCAGAATCTAGTAATTGTGGGTTTGAATTGCTTAAGTTCAGCAAAATGAATAAAGAATCTAATTTTGTAGTAAAGATACCTAAAAAAATTTATGAGATATATACGCCAATCTTAGTTCCAGATAATTTAGTTTTAGATGGTAATGGAGCAACATTTGTTTCTCATTTGTCTAATGATCAAGCTGTTTTTGAAATTAAGTCAAAAAGTAATATTAATATTAGTAATTTAAATATTATTGCTGATGGAAAATTTGTTTCTGGCGATGAAAATTTATTGTCTTGTGGTTTTTCAAACTCTAATACTGCAATAAATATTGATAATTCTAAAAATGTAAAAATTTACAATGTAAAAATACATGGTTTTGGTTGTGGAATTAATATTGGTAGTGGTTATAATAAACTAGTCTCAAATATTTATGTAGGAAATAGTCAATTTTCACAGCTTGGACAATCAGCAATAAGAGTTGTTTATGCTAAGAATATAATCATAGAAAATAACCAAATAGAAAGCATTTTAGGTAATCAGACTAAGTGTGTAAAAAACTGGCTTGATAATTCTAAGTTTGCAGATGGAATTTATTTAGAAAATGTTGAATCTGTGATTATTAGTAAGAATTTTATAAGTAATGTAAAACGTATTGCGATCGCTTTTGATAATAGAGCTAATAGTTTAGGAGTAATTCCGTTGCCTAATCACGACATATTAGTTAATAATAATAAAATATATAATTTTAATAGTTGTCGAGGTACTGAAAATAATGCTGCAATTTGGGTTGAGCCTTGGCAAGAATCAACTTTTGCGGGAATAGTAAATATTGATATAAAAAACAATGTTATTGACAACTATGGAGCCGTTGGTTGTAAAAAAAATCAATATGGAATATTTAGTGGTGCGAATAAAAGCATTATTGAAAATAATAGTATTAAGAATATAAATACAAATGGAAAACGTTCTTTTGGTATTAGATGTGCATTTGGAGAATGTTTGATTATCAATAATAATATTAGCAATGTTAACAATGGTATTTTATTAATGGATATTCAAAATTCAAGTAATATAACTATTAAAAATGTTATTAACTCTAATGAACGGGATGTAATTTATGAAAAATAAAGTAAAAGTAGTGCATATTATTACATCATTGGGTTGTGGTGGAGCGGAAAAAGTTCTTTATAATCTTGTAACTAATTCTAGTTCTCCGCAAATTGAGCATGTTGTTATATCTATGAAAGATAATGGTGTATACGGTAAGCTACTTATTGATAAAGGAATTAAGGTTTATAGCTTAAATATTCAGAAGACTATGCCGTGGAAATTATTAAATGTTTTTTCAATATTACGATCAATAAAGCCAGATGTTATACAGAGTTGGTTATACCATGCGGATTTTTTAACAATACTTTTATATTTAAGTGGCTATCGTAATATTGTATGGAATATTAGGAACAACACATTAAAATGGTCTATTTCTTCAAAAAATACGATATTACTAAGACGATTGTGTGCGCTTTTTTCTTTTATACCTAAAAAAATAATTTGTTGTGCAAAAGTGGCGATGCAAGAGCATATTCGTATTGGTTATGCTAAAAATAAATTTATTATAATTCCTAATGGCTATGATTTAAGTTTATTTAAACCAAATAATGAAGCTAGATGCAAACTGCGACTTGAATTAAATATTGCCGCTTCAGACTTCGTAATTGGGAATGTTGGTCGAGATGATCCAGCAAAAGATCGCTCAACCTTGTTGCATAGCGTAAGCTTAATGAAAGAAAAAAGAAATAATATTAAGCTAATGCTTATTGGTGCAAATATAAATGAAAATAATGATTCATTATTAAAGTTAATAAAGAAATATGGATTAGATGATAATATAATCTTATTAGAACAACAAAAAGAAATTAATTTATATTATAATGTAATGGATATGTTTGTTCTTAGTAGCCAAGCAGAGGCGTTTCCAAATGTTCTTGCTGAAGCTATGGCAACAGGTTTGCCTTGTGTTACAACAAATGCAGGTGATGCAGAAGAAATTATTAATGATCATGAGTTAGTAGTTCCTATCGGTGATTATGAAAAATTATTTCTTGTTGCAAATGAAGTTATGAGCATGAGTGAATGTGAGCGATTGGAAATTGGTAATAAATTATTTAACAGAGTTCTAGATAAGTATTCTATGCAAGCAATGATAAATTCTTATCAAGAAATCTATATTGAAGTAGGTGGAGTTTTATGTCAAAAAAATTTTTAATAACAGGTTGTGCTGGTTTTATTGGTTCAAATATTTTAGAATATTTGCTGAAACATGATTATGAGGTTGTTGGATTAGATAATTTTTCAACGGGTTTTCAACGTAATCTCGATGAAGTGCGTGAATTAGTTGGTGAAGAAAAATGGCAAAATTTTACTTTTATTGAAGGAGATATGCGTGATTTTCAAACTTGCTTGAAGGCAACATCTAATGTTGACGTATTAATTCATCAAGCTGCTTTAGGTAGTGTACCTCGCTCTATTGATGATCCTGTTACTTCACATGAAGTTAATGTTACTGGATTTGTAAATCTTTTAAAAGCATCAGTAGATAATAAAGTGAAACGCTTCGTGTATGCATCTAGTAGTTCTGTTTATGGTGATCATCCAGATTTACCAAAACGTGAAGATGTAATTGGAAATCAATTGTCTCCGTATGCTGTGACTAAATATGCTATAGAGCTATATGCTAAGGTATTTTCTAGAACTTATGGCTTAGAAACAATAGGATTGCGTTACTTTAATGTATTTGGACGACGCCAAGATCCTTTTGGAGCTTATGCTGCTGTTGTACCTCTTTGGTATAAATGTCTTTTGAATAATGATTCTCCTGCAATTAATGGAGATGGTGAGACTAGTAGAGATTTTTGTTATATTGATAATGTTGTGCAAATGAATATTTTGTGTTGTCTAACAGAAAATTTAAATGCTGTTAATCAAGTCTATAATGTTGCAAATGGTGGACAAACAACTCTAAATCAATTGTTTGAGCTAATAAAAGCCCAAGTTAATCCAAATAGTGATATTCAACCAGTTTATCGCGAATTTCGTCAAGGTGATGTTCGTCATTCATTAGCGGATATATCAAAATCTAATGCCTTACTTGGCTATAAACCAGAGTTTGATATATTAAGCGGTATTAAGAAAGCAACTGAGTGGTATATTAATTTCTTTACAAAGCAATAAATGTGAAAAAAATATTATTTATTGATAATACTGCTCATCATTTATTTGGACAATTGCACCTTATGAATGCATTTAAAGTAAATGGTTATTCTGTTGAAGTAGTTGTTCCAAATGATGATAATTATTATCAACAAATATCAGAGCTTGGATTTAAATGTCATTCAATTACTATTGATGGTAAAGGAATTAATCCTGTTGCTGATTTTAAATTAATTAAACAATTAAAGTATTATTTTCACGTAATTAAACCTGATGTAATTTGCTCATTCACAATTAAGCCAAATCTATATGCATCTATAGCCGCAAGATCTTTAAAAATACCTGTAATTGCAGGTGTAACAGGTCTCGGTACTGCTTTTCTTAAACAAAATTTGTTAAATTATTTAGTAGTTAAATTATATAAATTTGCTTTTAGAGAAATTGGTTGTGTGTTTTTTCAAAACCAAGATGACAAATTAACCTTTGATTCACTTGGTATAACTGAATACGCACGATACTCTATTACGCTACCTGGTGATGGTGTAGATTTAAATAAGTTTGCTTATAGTAAAATTTCGTTAAATAAAGATACTACATTCCTATATTCTGGGCGTCTGCTTGCGGATAAAGGATTATATGAATTAGTTGAAGCTTTTAAAAAAGTTAAATTTATTTATCCAAATATTTCTTTAGTTCTGATTGGAAATTATTTTTTAGCTAATCCCTCCGCTATTTCAAAGACAACAGTTGATGAGTGGACTAAAGATGGTACAATAAAATATCTCGGAATGGTAGATAATGTCAGTGAGATAGTTAAAGAGTGTGATTGCGTGGTTTTGCCATCTTATCGAGAAGGAATGCCACGTAGTTTACTTGAAGCATCTAGTATGGGGCGACCAATTATAACTGTTGATAGTATCGGTTGTAAAGATGTTGTCGAAGACGGTGTGACTGGTTACATGGCAAAGGTTAGGGATGTAGATTCATTAGCTAAAGCAATGATTAAATTTATTGAGTTACCATTTGATAAAAAAGTTGAAATGGGGCTAAATGGGCGACGTAAAATGGAGCAAGAGTTTGATCAAAAGATAGTGATAAACAAATATCTTGAAGTTGCTAACCAACTTTTACATGTTAGAAAATAGATATGATCAACTCCCGAAAAATTGAAGATTTACATCCCAAGATGCAGGAGCTCTGCCGCCAATTTATTGCAGATTGTCTAGCCGCTGGAGTTGATGTTGCGATTACTTCAACTTATCGCGATAACGAATATCAGAATTTTCTGTATGCAAAAGGGCGCAGCGATAAGAGCAGTAAAAAAGTTACCAATGCCAAAGGTGGTGATTCAATTCATAATTATCGCTTAGCCTTTGATTTTGTTCCATTGCGAGATGGTAAGCCGCAGTGGAATGATCTTGATTTATTTAAGCGCTGTGGTGCTTGTGCTTTGCTCTTGGGGCTAGAGTGGGGTGGTGAATGGATAAGCTTTAAAGACTATCCGCATTGTCAATATACAAATGGATTAACTCTTAGTCAGCTAAAGTCTGGTAAAATGCCTGCTTTATGATATGCTTTGGGTAGATATTAACGTGTACGGAGTAACTTATGTGGGAATTATCTTTATCGTTTATTGTTTCGTTGATAATGATCAAGGTCATTATTTATACTAGTGACATTCATGCTCAAGTAACATTAGATCATGATCTGGATGGCGTACAAAAAATGCATGA
>JACCDZ010815711.1_pt1 | contig 12651 bp, 9 predicted proteins | sample 7449551 | NCBI WGS metagenome assembly JACCDZ01 (sample SAMN15323452, study PRJNA562643) | freshwater metagenome | isolation source: river surface water | place: USA:Blue River Watershed | collected 2017-08-18
GCGATCTGTCGGCAGACAAGGCGATCTACAACTACATCAAAGCGATTGGCAAGGGCCTCTCGAAGATCATGTCCAAGATGGGCATCAGCACCTACATGTCGTACTGTGGTGCCGCGATCTTCGAAGCGATAGGCATTAACAAAGAGACGATCGATAAGTATTTCACCGACACACCAAGTCAGGTGGAAGGCATCGGTGTATTTGAGATTGCGGAAGAAGCGATTCGCACGCATCGTATTGCATTCAGTCAGGACCCCGTGCTGGCAGACATGTTGGATACCGGCGGTGAATACGCCTGGCGAACACGTGGTGAGGCGCACATGTGGACGCCTGATGCGATTGCTAAGCTGCAGCACTCGACCCGTGCGAATAACTGGAATTCTTACAAGGAATACGCCCAGATCATTAACGATCAGAGCAAGCGTCACATGACGCTGCGGGGCCTGTTTGAGTTTAAGGTCGATCCGTCTAAAGCGATTCCTTTGGATGATGTTGAGCCGGCCAAAGAAATTGTGAAGCGTTTTGCCACCGGGGCGATGTCGCTGGGATCTATCTCAACGGAAGCCCACACGACGCTGGCCATTGCCATGAACCGTATTGGCGGCAAGAGCAATACCGGTGAAGGTGGAGAAGACGCGGCCCGTTATCGCAACGAACTTAAGGGTATCCCTATCGCCCAAGGCACGAATGTCTCCGATGTGATCGGCAAAGACGTTGTCGAAGTCGACTACACCCTGAGCGAAGGCGACTCACTGCGCTCGAAGATTAAGCAGGTTGCCTCCGGTCGGTTCGGTGTCACGGCGGAATACCTGGTGTCGGCCGATCAGATTCAGATCAAGATGGCGCAGGGCGCCAAGCCCGGTGAAGGCGGACAGCTTCCCGGTGGCAAAGTCTCCGAGTACATCGGTAAGCTGCGCCACTCGGTACCGGGCGTGGGTTTGATTTCACCGCCACCGCACCATGACATCTATTCGATTGAAGATCTTGCCCAGTTAATTCATGACTTAAAGAACGTGGCACCGCATGCCTCGATCTCGGTAAAGCTGGTGTCTGAGGTCGGCGTGGGTACGGTGGCAGCGGGTGTGGCCAAGGCCAAGAGCGATCACCTGGTGATTGCCGGCCATGACGGTGGCACCGGCGCATCGCCCTGGTCGTCGATCAAACACGCGGGCACGCCCTGGGAAATCGGTCTTGCTGAGACGCAGCAGACCCTGGTGTTGAATGGTCTGCGTAACCGTATTCGTGTGCAGGCCGACGGTCAGATGAAGACCGGTCGTGACGTGGTCATCGGCGCACTGCTTGGTGCAGACGAGTTTGGTTTTGCAACCGCACCGCTGGTGGTCGAAGGCTGCATCATGATGCGCAAATGCCATCTGAACACCTGCCCCGTTGGGGTGGCCACACAGGATCCCGAGCTTCGCAAGAAGTTCTCCGGCAAGCCCGAGCACGTGGTGAACTATTTCTTCTTTATCGCTGAAGAAGTCCGTCAGATCATGGCGCAGCTTGGCATTGCACGATTTGATGACCTGATTGGCCGTGCGGATCTGCTGGATATGCGCAAGGGCATCACCCACTGGAAGGCGCAGGGGCTGGATTTCAGCAAGCTCTTCTATCAGCCGCGTGAGTCGCAGCAGCAGGCCTGCTATCACACAGAAGAACAAGACCATGGTCTGAATAAGGCGCTGGATCACGTCTTGATTCAAAAGTCGATGCCAGCGATTCAGCGTGGTGAGCGGGTTCAGTTTATGGAAGTCGCGCGCAACGTCAATCGAACCGTGGGTGCAATGCTCTCCGGCGAGGTCACCAAATATCATCCTGAAGGCTTGCCCGATGACACCATTCGTATTCAGCTCGAAGGAACCGGTGGCCAGTCGTTTGGCGCATTCCTTGCCAAGGGCATCACGCTGTATCTGATTGGCGATGCCAATGATTACACCGGTAAAGGCTTATCGGGTGGCCGGATCGTGGTCCGTCAGAGCCTGGATTTCCGCGGTAATTCCCACGAGAACACGATTGTTGGAAACACCGTGCTCTATGGCGCAACCTCTGGTGAGGCCTTCCTAAGTGGTGTCGCAGGGGAGCGTTTCGCGGTTCGTCTGTCCGGTGCAACCGCTGTTGTAGAGGGCACTGGTGATCATGGCTGCGAATACATGACTGGTGGCACTGTAGTGGTCTTAGGCAAGACGGGTCGTAACTTTGCGGCAGGGATGTCAGGCGGTATCGCCTATGTCTTTGATGAAGACGGTCAGTTCAATAGCCGTTGTAACACCGCCATGGTGGGACTCGAAAAGCTACCCGCAGAAGATGACGTGGTGCTGAAGAAACTGATCGAAGACCATCATCGGTGGACGGGCAGTCGCCGTGCACGCGAGCTGCTAGACCAATGGCCGCAGATGCGTGAGAAGTTTGTCAAAGTCTTCCCGCATGAGTATCGACGGGCCCTTGCAGAAATGGCGCAGAAAAAAGCAGATCGCAATGAAAAGGTGGTGGCGTAATGGGCAAGATCACTGGCTTTATGGAATTTGAGCGGCTTGAGGAAGGCTATCTTCCTGTTCAAGACCGCTTAAAAAACTACAAAGAGTTTGTTATCACGCTAGATGATCAGCAGGCCAAGAAGCAGGCTGCACGGTGTATGGACTGCGGTACGCCCTTCTGTAATAGCGGCTGCCCTGTCAACAACATCATTCCCGACTTTAACGATCTGGTCTTTCAGCAGGACTGGAAGCGTGCGCTGGATACGCTGCATTCCACCAATAACTTTCCTGAGTTCACTGGCCGTATCTGCCCGGCGCCGTGTGAGGCCGCCTGTACGCTCAATGTGAACGACGATCCGGTCGGCATTAAGTCGATTGAGCATGCGATTATTGACCGGGGCTGGAAAGAGGGATGGGTTGTACCGCAGCCACCGAAGCACAAGACGGGCAAGAAAGTTGCTGTCGTCGGCTCCGGTCCTGCCGGCATGGCCGCGGCGCAGCAGCTTGCTCGTGTGGGCCATGACGTGACGGTGTTTGAGAAGAACGATCGTGTGGGTGGCCTGCTTCGGTACGGCATTCCTGACTTCAAGATGGAAAAGAACCACATTGATCGCCGCGTTGAGCAGATGCAGGCCGAAGGCGTGACCTTTAAGTGCGGGGTCTTGGTTGCCGATCTGCCTGCCGATACAAAGGTTACGAACTGGGCCAAAGAAACTGTAAGCCCGCAGGAACTTCTTGCATCATTTGATGCCGTGATTCTCACCGGGGGCGCTGAGCAGCCGCGTGATCTTCCGGTACCCGGTCGTGATCTGAAGGGCGTTCACTTTGCGATGGAGTTTCTGCCCCAGCAGAACAAGGTCAATGCGGGCGATAAGCTTGCCGATCAGATCCGCGCAGATGGCAAGCATGTCATTGTGATTGGGGGTGGTGACACTGGGTCCGACTGCGTCGGCACGTCGAACCGTCATGGCGCGGCAAGCGTGACCCAGTTTGAGCTGTTGCCTCAGCCACCGGAGGAAGAGAACAAGGCGCTGACCTGGCCCTATTGGCCGATCAAGTTGCGTACCTCTTCGAGCCATGAAGAAGGTTGTTCGCGTGAGTTTGCGATTGCGACCAAAGAGTTCATGGGCGAAAACGGCAAGGTCACTGCATTAAAGAGCGTTCATGTCGAGTGGAAAGACGGCAAGATGGTCGAAGTCCCCGGCACAGAAAAGGTACTCAAGGCGGATCTCGTACTCTTGGCGATGGGTTTTGTTTCGCCGATCGGATCGATTCTGAAGGCGTTTGGCGTTGATCAGGATGCGCGCGGCAACGCAAAGGCCACCACAGACGGCGATCGTTGCTACACCACGAATGTCTCAAAGGTTTTCGCCGCCGGCGATATGCGTCGCGGTCAGTCACTGGTCGTCTGGGCGATTCGTGAAGGCCGCCAGGCCGCACGCGCTGTAGACGAGTTCCTGATGGGAGCATCGACGTTACCTCGCTGACCTCTCGGCTGCCACAGGTCGGCACCACCATCTTTACGGTGATGTCGGCCTTGGCCAGCCAGCACGGCGCGGTGAATCTGGGACAAGGTTTTCCAGATTTTGATCCTGATCCTGCGCTACTTGATGCAGTCAACCAGGCCATGCGTGCCGGGGCGAATCAATATGCGCCACTCAATGGCCTAGCCAGTCTGCGTCAGACGCTGTCTGATCAGATCGCGGCGCGTTACGGGGCACGTTACGACCCTGAGACGGAAGTCATGATCACGGCAGGCGCAACCCAGGCCATCTTTACTGCGGTATTGGCGTTAGTGCATCCGGGGGATGAGGTGATTGTCCTCGAACCCGCTTACGACAGTTACATTCCGAGCATCGTGATGGCGGGCGCAGTGCCAGTGCGTGTCTCGATGACACGGGACTATCGAGTGGACTGGGATCGTGTCCGTGATGCCGTGAGTGCAAAGACCCGCGCGATCTTAATCAATTCGCCGCACAACCCGTCGGGCATGATTCTGCGCGATGCGGATCTTCGCGTGCTCAGTGAGATCGTGACCGCACACGGGCTTTTAGTGATCTCGGATGAGGTCTATGAGCACATGGTCTTTGATGGCGAGCCCCATCAGAGCGTGAGTCGTTATCCTGAACTGGCTGCCCAATCGATTGTAGTCTCGTCGTTTGGAAAGACATTTCATGTCACAGGCTGGAAGGTCGGTGCTGTGGTAGCGCCAAAGGCCATCATGGCCGAGTTTCGTAAGGTGCATCAGTTCAATGTCTTTGTGGTGAATAGTGTGATGCAGGCGGGTCTGAATCAGTACATGCAAGATGCGTCCTACGCCCAGACGCTTCCACGCTTCTATCAGGCGAAGCGTGATTTCTTTCGGGATGGATTATCCAACACACGACTAAAACTCTATCCATGTGAAGGAACCTTTTTTCAGCTTGTGGATTATTCCGAGATCTCAGACAAATCGGAGCTGGATTTCGCCCGTTGGCTCACCACGGAGATTGGTGTGGCCGCTATCCCGCTCTCAAGCTTTTACGCGGACCCCGTGGAAAACAAGACAGTCCGATTCTGCTTCGCCAAGAAAGAGGAAACCCTGAAGTTAGCGCTTGAGCGGTTAGCAGCACTTGGCTGAATCGCTGTTCCCCGAGATGGTCTTTCTCGATCTCGAGACGACCGGCGCGACCGCCACCAAAGACCGAATCACCGAGATCGGCATGGTGATCGTGTCCGAGCAGGGGGTGAGCCGTTACAGCCAGTTAGTGAATCCTCAGGCGCGTATTCCGGAATTCATTCAGGGACTCACCGGGATTACCGATGAGATGGTGGCTGATGCTCCGTGTTTTGAAGATATCGCTTCGGACGTTTTTGATCGACTGAACGGGCGGCTGTTTATCGCCCATAACGCACGGTTCGATTACGGGTTTATCAAAAATGAATTCAAGCGTATCGGCATCGATTTTCGCGCGCGGGTGTTGTGTACCGTCAAGCTCTCGCGCGAAATCAATCCAGAAGAGACACGGCACAATCTCGATGCTTTAATTGCCCGACACGGTCTGATTCAGTCGGGGCGCCATCGGGCGCTTGCGGATGCTGATCTGATCTATCAGTTCTGGGAAAAGCTGCAGGCCTCCATCCCCGCGCAACAGCTCGCCGAAACTGTTGCAAAGTTATCAGCACGGCCATCGGTGCCGTCACATCTAGACCCTGACCTGCCCGAGCAGCTCCCTGAGACGCATGGGGTCTATATCTTTTATGGCGAAAACAACTTCCCGCTTTATGTGGGCAAGAGCAATAACCTGCGTAAGCGGGTGATGTCACACTTCGCGTCGGACCATTCGCGTGGCAAAGAGCTAAGCCTATCGATGCAGGTCCGTCGGGTGGACTGGATTGAAACGCCCGGCGAGATTGCGGCGCTCTTAAAAGAATCCAGCCTGGTGAAATCACTGCTGCCAAGTCATAACACTCGGCTTCGTCGTAACAAGGAACTCTGTTCCTGGCGCATCCAGGATCAGCCCGGCATACCCCCGGAACTGGTCTGGGCCAGAGATCTAAATCTTGGGGCGCAGCCGAATCTCTTTGGGATATTCAGAAGCCAGCGCGACGCGCTAGAGATGCTCTCGGAGCTCGCCCAGACAGAAAAGCTGTGTAAGGCGTTACTGGGGCTTGAGAAGGTCAAGTCGGGATCCTCATGTTTTGGTCATCAGCTCAAGCACTGTCAGGGCGCTTGTGTGGGGAAGGAAACTCCGGAGCGTCACCATCTGCGGCTGCTGACGGCCATGGCCCGACACCGTATTCCGGCCTGGCCGCATGCTGGACCGATTGGGCTAAAAGAAGGTGCTGCGCTGCATCTGATTGACGCCTGGTGTTACCTGGGAACGGCCGAATCTGAGGATGAGGTCTATGATCTATTGGCGAACGGGCAGCCCACTTTCGATCTCGATGTCTTCAAAATTTTGAAAAAAGCGATCCGCAGTCTGCCGGTTGTGCCCTTGACTGCGTAAGAGGATGGCCGTGTTCTTCGTCTAAGGTTCACAACCAAACGGAGGCAGACCATGAAAACTGTTACAAAAGTTATTTCCGTTGCTGCACTGACTGGCCTCGTGGCGAGTCCCGCCTTTGCCTGGGGCGATCGCGAGCAGGGAATTCTCACCGGGATCGTCGCTGCACAGATTCTGCGGCATGTGGTGGACGAGCCGAAGCCAGCGCAAAATCCTCCTCGGGTGACTTATCAAGACCGTAGTCATTGGGAGCGTCATCCTGGCAAATCACAGCGCCCAGTTGTGGTGCGCGAGATCGTTCGAGAGCCTGTGGTGGTCTATCGATCCCCTGTAGTCGTTGCGGAAAACAAGTCTGACTGCCGTGAAGTTCCAGTACGATCAGAAACTGGAAGAATTATCGAATTCCGTCTGATCTGCGAACCCACTCCATAACGATGCCTCATGCCAAACCGCCCACCAGCTTTTGATCCTGATCGACGTAAGTGGGCGGCGGCGCTCACGGGATCTATCCCGGGGTTGATGCTTCTTGCTCCTGCCGGCCGCCTCATTGCCTCTCCTAGTGGAAACGATGCTGCTTTAGTGAAGACCCTTCGGCAAGGCGGCTGTGTTGTATTGGTTCGTCATGCGGTAACCGTTCCAGGCCTGGGGGACCCCCCCGGCATGCAGTTAAACGACTGCAGCACCCAGCGCGATCTTTCTGAAGAAGGCCGTCGCCAATCGCGCGCGATGGGCCGGTGGTTTCGCAGCCACGGACTGGTTCCAGAAGCAGTTCGATCCAGTCAGTGGTGCCGTTGTCTGAATACCGCGAGTGAAGCGTTTGGTCCCTTGAACTTTGACCCCCCCATCCCAGTTCAGCCATGGATGGCGCTCAATTCCTTTTTTCAGGGACACGGGAATCGGGATAAGCAGCTCAAAGAAGCGGCTGAACGCGCCATCATGTTCCGGCGATCAAAGGGATTCGAAGTCTGGGTCACCCACCAGGTGGTGATCAGTACTCTGGCGGGCCGGTACACCAGTATGGGTGAGATGCTCGTTGCCAAAGGTGAGCATCCCTACCCGTCACCAATATCGGATCGTTCGATGCAGGTGCTCTCAGCAGGCGTGGTGTTTTAGAGGTGTCTCTTCCCATCATCTGCACCCACCTTATGCACCCAGCAACGCACCAATCAAATGCATTGGTGCTCATTCATTAGAGTTACCGAACCAGATTAGTGCGGTCTGCAGTCAGTTTTTACTGCCATTCGACTGATTTTGCGCGTTTCATCACGGCGTTGCGCCACTTGAGCGTGTTGGCACGCTCTTTGCATTTCACTCTGTATACAAGATGGAATGCAAATGAAAAACGATCTATCAATTTCAAAACCCTCGGCTGCAAACGCTTGGATTACAAAGTTTGATCGTCCGCTAACGGGCAACGCCTCATCGGGATCAGATGAGCCGACGCTCAAAGGCCTGTCGTTTGCTGCAAAAGACAACATTGATGTTGCAGGAATTCCCACGACAGCGGCCTGTCCTGACTTTGCATTTACGCCAGGCGCACACGCAACAGTGATTGCACGTCTTTTGAGTGCGGGCGCCACCTTGCACGGAAAGACGAATCTTGATCAGTTCGCCTGTGGACTTAATGGCACACGATCCCCATTCGGCCCAGTCTCCAATGCATTTAATTCCGACTACGTCAGTGGTGGATCGAGTTCTGGGTCGGCCTATGTGGTCGCCTCGGGCCAGGTTGATTTCTCGCTCGGCACCGATACCGCTGGTTCTGGTCGCGTTCCTGCGGGGTTAAACAATATCGTTGGTCTTAAGCCGTCTAAAGGACTGATCAGTACCCACGGTGTCTTACCAGCCGCGCGCAGCGTGGACTGTGTGTCGATCTTTGCGCGAGATGTCTTAACCGCCTGGCGTGCATTCGAGGCCGCACGTGGGCACGACCCCCAAGATCCCTACTCGCGAAAGCTGACATTAAAACGAACTCGCTTTCCGGGAACCTTTCGTGTCGGTGTTCCAAAGCAGCTGGAGTGGTATGGCGATGCCTTATCGCCCGTTGAATTCAATAGGGCACTCGAACAGATACAAGCGATGGGTGGGAAGGTCGTCGAAATCGACTACACCCCTTTACTTCGTGCAGCGACATTGCTTTATGAAAGCGCCTTGATCTCGGAGCGGCTGGAAGCCCTGGCCGAATTCTTCAGAGACGCACCGGATTCTGTCATTGATCCCGTCTATCGTTTGCTATCGCCGGGCGCGAAACATTCCGCGGTAGACGTCTTTCGGGCGATGACGGAGCTCAAGGCACTCGGTCAGCAGGCGGATCAGATGTGGACCGAGATCGATGTATTGATGGTGCCGACCGCGCCAACACATACCAAGATTGACGCAATGCTGGCCGACCCTATCGAACTGAATCGACGGCTTGGTCATTACACAAACTTCGTCAATCTACTGGACTACGCAGCGATTGCGGTACCGAGCAGTATGCGTTCCGATGGACTTCCGTTTGGCGTGACCTTTATCGCGCCGGCCGGATCTGACTGGCAGTTGGCAGAGCTTGGGCTGCGGTATCACCAGAAGACGGGCCTCACGCTTGGTACGTCGCCAGAGACAGTGAACCAGACCGTTTCCCTACCACTTCCGAAAGACGATCGACGTCTGGTCTCTGTTGCAGTGGTCGGTGCCCACCTGTCCGGCATGCCGTTGAACTGGCAGTTACAGGAGCGTGGTGCAGAACTAGTTCAGGCCACTACGACATCTGATGCCTATCGTTTCTACGCGCTCGCAAACACCACGCCCCCAAAACCGGGACTTGTTCGCGTGAAAAAAGGTGATGGCGCTCCGATTGCCATTGAGATCTGGCGGATGCCGGAAGAGGCCTATGGCAGCTTCGTGGCGCTGATTCCATCGCCGTTGGGAATCGGTCAGATCGAGACCGCTGATGGAAGCATGGTGCAGGGTTTTCTGTGTGAACAAGAAGGCTTGCATGGCGCCGCAGACATTACGCACTTTCAAGGTTGGAGAAGTTATCTGGCATCGCTTCGCACGTAGGCCTTATCGATCAACCCAAAGACATTTGTCCTTAACCAAGCACTTTTTGCCCTTCACCCTCATTAACCCACAGGAGCCTTCCCATGAAAAAGCCCGCAATCCCCTCCGCCGCTGCCGATAAAAAGGCTGCCCCCATCTCCTCTGGTCGCCGTCAGGTACTGGCCGCCTCCGGCGCACTTGGTCTGACACTTGCTGCTCCTGCCATCGTCAGAGCCCAGTCCACTCCGAAAATTCGTATTGGCTACTGGCCGGTTGCATCCGGCATTCCATTTTTTGCGGCAGTCGATAAGGGTTTCTTTAAACAAGCAGGTCTTGATGTCGAGGCGGTGCGCTTTGCAAGCCCACAGCAGGTTGCCGAAGCGATGTTAGCTGGTCGTTTAGAGGGAAGCTCTAATGGGACCGCTTCTGCAGCACTAGGGATTGCTGAACTGGCACAGCCAGGCCTATTAAAGATCTTCTGTACTAACCCCACGAATGCCAAGTTTGTGCTTGACGAGTTTATTGTGGCCAAAGACAACACGATGAAGTCGGTTGCGGAACTCTCGGGTAAAAAAGTGGGCTGTGGTCCTGGTGTGCAGAACGTCACGCTGGCACGGACGGTGCTTGAGCGTGCGGGGGCGAAGAACTTCACGATCGTTGAGCTGCCGATTGCCCAGCACGTTGCCGCGATTGCTGCAAACCAGGTGGATGCCTGCTACACCCTTGAGCCGACGGGAACTGTTGGGCGCTTAAATGGCACGACCCGAAACCTTGAAGTCGGTGTGATTGCAAAGTACATCCTGGGCGACCCCATGGCGCCATGGCATGGTGGTTCGGCCAGCTTGACGACCGAGTTCATCAAGAAGAACCCCGATATCGTGAAGCGTTACATCGCTGCTTATAAGCGTGGCGTTGATCTGGTCAAGCAAAAGCCCGCTGAGGCGCGGCCTCACTTGAAAGGTTACACGGCAATTGAAGGTGCGCTCACCAATGAAGTGCCGATGGCGGACTATATGTTCTCGACTGACTTCAAGGCACCCGATATCGCAGCCTTCCAGAAGTTCTTTGATCTGTTCTCAGAAAAAGGAATCTTCAGTAAGCGCATTGTGATCGACTCCATTCTTTACAAGGCTTAAGTCATGTCCGAAGGCAGTGTTAGTTCTACCACTACTCCCCCCTGGAGCGGCGCCGATTCCGTTGCGCCAGGGGTGGCGCGTGGCACCGTAAATTTAAAGCGATTTCTTCCTTTAATCGGCCCAGTCGCCTTATTGATTCTCTGGGACTTTGCAGTTCGCTTTGGGTTCATCAAGGCGATCCTTTTGCCGCCCCCAATCGATACCCTGATTACCCTGATCACGGGAATGGCGGGTGGATCTCTGCTGAACGACTTCTGGGTGACGCTTTATCGCACCTTAGTCGCGTTCCTGATCGCCTTAATTGCAGGAATGCCGTTGGGGATTGTGTTGGGGAGCAATGAACGGGCCTATCGAAGCGTCGAGTTTGTGATCGACTTCTTTCGCTCTACGCCAGCATCTGCACTGATTCCCTTGTTTCTGTTGATCTTTGGCACATCGGATATCAACAAGATTGCAATCGCCGCGTTTGGAGCCTGGCTATTGGTGGTCTTTAACTGTGCCTATGGGGTGATCAATGCCCGCAAGCAACGGGTCGCTGCCGCAAAGGTCATGGGCGCCACTCGCTGGCAGATCTTTAAAGATGTGCTCATCTGGGAAAGCCTGCAGGCGTCTTTTGTTGGGCTTCGGTCTGCGGTGTCCATGGCGCTAGTGATTGTCGTTGTCGCAGAGATGTTTATTGGGTCAGAGAGTGGCCTCGGGTACGCAATTATCAACACCCAGCAGGTGATGAACACCAAGATGATGTACGCCGCCATTATGGCTGCTGGAATCCTCGGCTATGCGTTAAACGTACTCTTTCTGGCAATTGAAAAACGTATTGTTCACTGGAGCGGACGATGACCATCGTTGTGAATGGCCCTGTCTACGCCGAAGTTCCCAAGCCAGCATTTCGCCCAGGCCCTGCCGGCACCCACATTACGATTCGTGGGTTAACCAAGTACTTTGCCGGCTGGCCGCTCTATGAGAACTTCGATCTGGATATTCCAAAAGGAAAGATCGTTTCTATCTTTGGTCCGAATGGCTGCGGCAAGTCCACGCTAATTAACATGATTGCGGGACTCATCCCAATCGATGGCGGCGAGATCTTGTTTGATGGTAAATCGCTCAAAGACACCACGATCGGCTATGTCTTTCAGAACTACCGCGAGGCGCTCTTTCCTTGGTGGCGAACGATCGACAACATTGCCTATCCATTGAAGCTCATGGGCAAGAGCAAGGCCGAAGTCGATCGCCGACTAGAAGAATTAGTAGCATCGTTTGATGTCAAGTTTGATCTCAACCGTTATCCGTATGAGCTGTCAGGTGGCCAGCAGCAGACCGCGTCGATCATGCGGGCGCTCGCACCAAACCCAGAGGTCCTGTTTCTAGATGAGCCGTTTTCAGCGCTCGACTTTGAAATGACGCTGTTCATCCGCGAAAAGCTTCAGGAAGTCTTCATGAAAACCGGTACTACGATGATGCTGGTCTCTCATGATCTGGAAGAGGCCGTTTATCTTGCAGACCAGGTGCTCCTGCTTACCAAGCGGCCAACAAGCATCGCGGATATCCTGACTTACGATGATCCACGGCCCCGAACAACTGCCACTTTGTCTGAGCCAAGCTTCATTGCCACCAAGAAGAAGAGCTTGGAAATCTTCCAACGGGAAGTCCGGAAGTAATGCAAGAAGCTGTGAGTACCGGCCGCAAGCTATTGGCCGATGAGGCCTATGAGCGGATTCGGTATGCCCTTTTTAACTTTCTGCTGCTGCCCGGTGATCGGTTTACCGAGCAGCAGCTCTGTGAACGGCTAAACGTCTCCCGCACGCCGATCCGGCAGGCGCTCTTTCGGCTGCAGCAGGAAGGGCATGTGGAAGTGCTGTTTCGGAACGGCTGGCGTGTCCTGCCGTTGGATTTCAAGCTCTTTGATGCCTTGTATGACTTTCGTATCTTGATTGAGACCGAAGCCGCCGAGCGTCTCTGCGAGGGGCGAATTTCGGGAGACCCGGCTGCGTCCCAGGCCGTGCTGGATCAGTTAGCGAAGATCTGGCTAGTGCC
>JACCDZ010017060.1_pt1 | contig 12650 bp, 11 predicted proteins | sample 7449551 | NCBI WGS metagenome assembly JACCDZ01 (sample SAMN15323452, study PRJNA562643) | freshwater metagenome | isolation source: river surface water | place: USA:Blue River Watershed | collected 2017-08-18
AAGATTCAATAGTTTTGATGAGCATAAAAGATGATTCAATATTTATGGCCTTGCGAATTGATTTCCCAGATTCACTTGATCCGGAACAAATCGATACTCTCATTTCCCACCTCCAGAGAGACGATGCGGAAGCTGCAATCGCTGTCTATTACATTCCAGAATCAAGCACAGATGCGGATTTGTTGATCAAGACAATTACCGATGCCATCGATGAGAGGAAAATTTTGCTTCGAGAGTCGCTCATTGTGCACGCAGATCGATGGCGCTCTCTTATCTGTGAAGATAACGAATGTTGTCCGCCCGAGGGCTCGCCACTTCCAGCTCTCGATCACTCACGTATAGCTGCAGAACAAGTTGCACTAGGTAAACCCGTTCCCTTTGAAAATATCAATCAACTCATCGACTCAATTTCGTCCCTCGAGCCAGATAAAGAGTTATTGGATTACATCGACTCAATACCGGAGATTGATTACGAGAGAGACTCAGTTCCTTTACAGCGCCAAGGAGCGGAGGCGATCACAGATTTCATCGCAGATTTTGCTGCAGATGGTTTATGTAGAGATAAGAAGTTGTTAGCGCTTGTTCTTGTTCGCTTGTTAGATCTCCAAGTTCGAGACTTTGCTCTTGGTAGCGTTTCGGACGATACAAGTGAGACATATTTCAGCGCATGGAGATGGTTGCTGCGAGTTGCTCCAGAAGGCTATGTAGCGCCGGTTGCCACAATCTTTGCAGCAATAGCGTATGAGCGAGGTGATGGTGCAATTGCGCATCGTGCGCTCGATCGAGCTGAGATAGATAATCCTGAGTACGCAATGACCGGCTTATTACGTCAAGTTTTTTCTGCTGGTTGGTCACCTCAATCATTTGCAGCGATGAGAGCGGAGTTACATCCCAAAATCTGTGATGCTCTTTTCTCAGGTACCATGAGTGCATGAACATCGGCGTTCCTAAAGAAGTTAAAAACAATGAATTTCGTGTAGCAATTACTCCATCTGGAGTTCGAGAATTTGTAAAAAATGGCCACGCAGTCTTTGTCGAAAAAGGCGCTGGACTTGGCTCTGCTATTGCTGATGATGATTACGTAAGTGTTGGCGCAACAATTCTCAATACTGCTGATGAAGTTTGGGATAAAGCCGAACTAATTCTCAAAGTAAAAGAGCCGATCCAGGTTGAATATTCACGGCTAAGGAAAGATCAAGTGCTCTTCACTTACCTTCACTTGGCCGCTTCTCGCGAATGCACCGACGCTTTAATAAAAAGCGGAACTACAGCTATTGCATACGAGACCGTAGAAGTAAATGGAGCGCTTCCACTCCTTGCTCCAATGAGTGAAGTTGCCGGTCGTATGGCGGCTCAAGTCGGTGCTGCAGCTCTACAAAAGAGCGCTGGTGGCCGCGGTGTACTTCTAGGTGGAGTTCCGGGTGTTCGTCCTGGAAAAGTACTTGTCCTGGGTGGCGGAACCGCAGGTCTAGCAGCAGCGACAATCGCTCACGGTATGCGCGCCGATGTCACCATCGTTGATGTTAATCAGAAACGTCTTGGCGAAATCGACCAGATTTTTGGTGGAACCGTTAAGACTCTGATGTCTAATACTCATGAGATAGAAGAGCAAGCCACCCACGCAGACTTAGTCATCGGAGCCGTCCTAGTTCATGGCGCTAAAGCGCCAAAGTTGATCACTAACGCGCTAGTAAAAAAGATGAAACCTGGAGCAGTTCTTGTTGATATTGCAATTGATCAAGGTGGCTGTTTCGAAGATTCCAGGCCCACAACGCATGCCGAGCCAACCTTCAAAGTCCACGAAACTCTCTTTTATTGCGTAGCAAATATGCCCGGCGCAGTTCCCTTTACATCAACATACGCGCTCTCGAACGCAACGCTGCCATTTGCGCTAGCACTGGCAAATAAAGGGTGGAAGACCGCACTTTCTGAGGATCCGGCTCTTCGTAAAGGCTTGAATATCCATGATGGCAAGATCTATTACCGCGCTGTTGGCGATGCCCACGATTTGCCCGCGTTGGAGTGGACTTTTTAGCCTTCATTTTCTAAAGTCCGCGCTAGGTCACGAGTTCCAGCAATAAGCCCCGGCTAACTGGACGGCAACCCTCCACCGCGGTGGGGTGCTCCGGGTGAGGACCGGGTCGTATGCATAGTGCAACGGCAAGCGCGGGTCTGTCAGTTATTGCCAGGCCTCAAGCTACTTATTTGCGAAAGGCTAGATATGAAGAAACTCCTCAAAGTAATTCCACTTCTTGTTGCCGCGCTAGTGCTAAGCGCATGTTCATCTTCAGATGAAAATAGCGCGACAAGCGAATCAACAACATGCTCGCCAGAATCTTTGGCAACAGTAGAAGCAGGGACTTTAACTATTGCTACTGGTGAACCCGCCTATTACCCATGGGTGATCGACGATAAGCCTGAATCAGGCGAAGGTTTTGAGGCAGCTGTTGCATATGCAGTTGCACAAGAACTTGGTTATGACAACGCAGCGGTCAAATGGGTTCGCACCAGCTTTGATGCTGCAATTGCTCCAGGACCAAAGACTTTCGATTTCAATCTTCAGCAGTACTCCATCACTGATGAGCGTAAGCAAGTCGTTGATTTCTCAAGTCCTTATTACAAGTCCAACCAAGCGATTGTCTCCTTCAAGGGAAGCAAAATTGAAGGCGTTACAACACTCCAAGGCTTGGCGGATGCCGGAGCAAAGCTAGGTGCAGCGGTTTCAACCACATCTCTCGATGTCATTGAAACTCAACTCGGTCTCAAGGCCTCAGTATTTAATGACAATGCTGCTGCTGTAACTGCGCTTAAGAACAAGCAGATCGACGGCCTCGTTGTAGATCTTCCAACCGCCTTCTATCTCTCTGCAGTTGAGGTTCCAAACGGAATCATCGTGGGTCAGATTGATGGCAGCGATGCAGGCGATCAAGGATTTGGTCTCTTGTTATCGAAGGACAATCCAATTACTTCTTGCGTCACCAAGGCAGTAGATGCCATCCGTGACAATGGAACGCTGCAAGCCATTATTGATCAATGGCTAACTTCATCTGCGGGAGCTCCGGTACTTAAGTAGTACTTCTCCTCATGTCGAATAAATCGGGGCGTGGTTCCTACGAAGGAGCCACGCCTTACGATTTTGGTGGACCGTGGTCTCCCAGTGAAATAGAACTAGCTCGTCGTCAGGCACGAAAGAAGAGAAATCAACGGAGCGCTCTAGTTGCGGCTCTCTCAAGTTTTCTCGTGCTTGGAACCTTTGTAATTGTTGTTGTGACATCTCCGGGTTGGGAGACGCTTCGAAATACTTTCTTTAAATGGGCTTACGGTTTTGAAATTCTTCCTAAAATCATTTTAGGTTTTGGAACAAATGCAATGCTGACTGTCATTGCGGGAACATCAGTTGCGATTATTGGTTTAGCGATTGCCCTACTTCGTACTTCTCGCTCACCCGCGCTAACGCCATTTCGATTTCTCGCCACAGTTTATGTAGATGTATTCCGTGGCATCCCCATGCTCCTGGTCATCTTGTTGGTGGGCTTTGGAATTCCGGCGCTACAGATAAAGGGCCTCACAAATAACGTTCTTATTCTTGGAACTCTGGCAGTCATCATTACTTACTCTGCTTATGTTGCAGAAGTCATTCGCTCTGGAATCCTTACCGTCCATCCCAGCCAACGTGCTGCTGCGAGATCACTTGGTTTAAGCCATTTCCAAACTCTGCGCCATGTAGTTCTCCCGCAAGCCCTGAAGCGAGTTACACCACCATTACTCAATGACTTAGTGGCTCTCATTAAAGATACGGGCTTGGTTTCAATCCTCGGCGTCACTGATGCAGTTCGCGCAGCACAAATACAAACTGCTAAGACTTTTAATTACACCCCATATGTGATGGCGGCCATCATCTTTTTATTGGTGACTATTCCGCTGACGAGGTGGACTGATCGCATGCTCCGCAACTCTCTTGAAAAGCAGAATGCACAGGGCCAAGCATGACAACTCCAGTTCTAAACCTAGAGAAAGTGCGAAAAACCTTTGGCAGCGAAGTTGTGCTCGAAGATATTACTTTTACAGTTCCCGTTCATACGGCGACAGTCTTTATTGGCGCTTCGGGTAGCGGTAAATCAACGCTGCTGCGCTGTATCAACCTTCTTGATCAGATAGATGATGGACAGATACTTCTTGATGGCGAGGACATTTCTAGCGCAGATGTAAATCCAGATGAGGTACGAAAGAAACTTGGCATGGTCTTTCAATCCTTCAATCTCTTTCCCCACATGACAGTTCTCGAGAATGTAATTCTTGCTCCCACAAAAGTTCAGGGCATTGCCAAAGAAGTCGCCGTTGAAGAAGCACTTCAATTATTGAAGAAATTCGGCCTCAAAGATAAAGCAGATCAATATCCCGATCGCCTCAGCGGCGGACAGCAACAACGGGTTGCAATCATTCGCTCGTTGGCTCGACATCCTCGATTACTTCTGCTCGATGAAGTAACCAGCGCTTTGGATCCAGTTCTCGTCAATGAAGTCCTTAGCACGGTACGTGACCTCAAGAGTGAGGGAATGACGATGGTTCTGGCGACGCATGAGATGGGATTTGCGAAACAAGTAGCTGATGAGGTTTGTTATCTCCATAACGGTCGGATTTTGGAGTGGGGAACGTCAGGAGAAATATTGGAAAATCCCACCCGCCCCGAGACCAAAGAATTCTTGCGCCGCGTCCATGATGCGGGCCGACTTTAAATTTGCTGGACTTAAGAACGCTATTTTTGAGTTTCTAGGTCACGTTTACGGGTTCAAAGCCCCGGTGAACAGGAATACGACCCTCTGCCACGGCGAAATCTTCCGCGAAACTCTCGATCTCGCCCACGCCAAGCGGGCATAAAGCGCCCTAAATGTGCGTTCTGGCCTGTGGACAATTTATAATATAGCCATAGCCAATTCCCCGTGGCTAGCAAGTAAATCTGACAAGTCGTCAGTTCATAGCTCGGCTTAAAGCAAAGGACCATTTCGTGCCTGTATCTCGTGCGCCCAAAAACGCAAAGAAGTCAAAGAGTCCTGCAAAAAGCGCTGCAAAGAAAAGCACGAAGCCATCGCCTGCGAAAAAGAGCAACAAAAAAGATGTAAAGAAATCTGTTAAGAAACAAGGACCTCGTCTATTTCCAACTAAAGCTGAATTAGAAGCAATGAAGTTGGCACGTGAAGCGAAGATTCAGCCATCAGCAAAAACACCAGAAAAAACCGGTCCACGTCGTTTTCCAACTAAAGCTGAATTAGAAGCGATGAAGGCAGCCAAATCCGGCGCCACAGTCGAATCACCAACAGCTGCCACCACAAAACCATCTGGTAAGAAGCTTGTTGAAAAGATTGATGGAGAAGAAGTCGAATTAGAAGAAGTAGAACTGGAAGATCTTGAAAAGCTTGTTGCAGAAACAGGCGAAGAGAGTGCAGAAGGACAATCTGATGTCCGTGTTGTCAATCTCACCGAAGAAGCAAAACAAGAAGAGGGAGAATTTACCCTTAAAGATTCTGAAGAAGATGATGCGCCACCCCAGACAGTTCTTACTGCTGGTGCAACTGCCGACCCAGTTAAGGATTATCTCAAGCAGATTGGTCGTGTTGCTCTACTAAATGCAGAGCTTGAAGTAGAACTTGCAATGCGCATCGAAGCTGGCCTCTTTGCAGAGGAGCGGTTGAATGGCGTTGAGAAACTTGATCGCTCGTTAAAGCGCGAATTGGAATGGATTGCTGAAGATGGAAAGCGCGCAAAGAACCATCTACTTGAAGCTAACCTCCGTCTCGTTGTTTCGCTTGCAAAGCGTTACACCGGACGTGGCATGCTCTTCTTGGACCTCATTCAAGAAGGAAACCTCGGTTTGATTCGTGCGGTAGAGAAGTTTGATTACACAAAGGGTTATAAGTTCTCGACTTACGCGACCTGGTGGATTCGCCAAGCAATCACTCGTGCGATGGCAGACCAAGCTCGTACCATCCGTATTCCAGTCCATATGGTTGAAGTCATTAACAAATTAGCTCGAGTTCAGCGTCAGATGCTCCAAGATCTCGGTCGCGAACCAACCCCAGAAGAGCTCGCAAAAGAACTTGATATGACGCCAGAAAAGGTCGTTGAAGTTCAGAAATATGGACGTGAGCCAATTTCTCTTCATACTCCACTCGGAGAAGAAGGCGATTCAGAGTTCGGTGATTTGATTGAGGACTCAGAAGCTATTGTTCCTGCAGATGCAGTCTCCTTCACCTTGCTGCAAGAACAACTTCACTCCGTGCTCGACACCCTTTCTGAGCGCGAAGCAGGCGTTGTAGCAATGCGTTTCGGACTGACCGATGGCCAACCCAAGACTCTTGATGAAATCGGCAAGGTCTATGGCGTAACCCGTGAACGTATCCGCCAGATTGAATCAAAGACGATGTCCAAGTTGCGCCACCCATCACGCTCCCAAGTACTCCGCGATTATCTAGATTAGGAAATAACAATGTCTGATCCCACGTCTGAACGTCCCAAGATTTTTGTAAAGCCTAATGGCTCAATTCGCGTAACTGGCGCTGTTGATTTTGTCGACGCCGAAGGAAAAGTCATTGAAACTAAAGAGAATTTCTCGCTCTGCCGCTGTGGTCACTCCAAAGAGAAACCATTCTGCGATGGCTCACACCGCGAAGCAGGATTCCAAGCCGAATAACTCGCTCTGGGCGGATTACTCGAGCGAGCCACTTCTCACCGGAGACTTCAATTCTTCTTACGATGTAGCCATCATCGGCGGGGGATTTTCTGGACTTTGGTCTGCGTATCATTTACTTGAATTAAAACCAGAAATATCAATTGCAATCTTTGAGGCGAAGCGGTGTGGATTTGGCGCGAGCGGACGCAATGGGGGATGGGCTTCGTCAGATTATCCCGTGTATCGCAATACTTTAGAAAAACGGCACGGTAAAGAGAAAACTGACGAGTTATTTAAGGCGCTCACGAATGCGATTGATGAGATAGGGAGAATCGCCAAGAAGCTTGCTCCTGGAGCGAATTTCGTGAAATCAGGAACGCTCATGTTTGCCCGAAATAGCGCTCAAGAAATCCGACTCAAAGATAGCCAGGATGAATTACATATTTGGAAAGATAAAAAGGAACTTGAAGAGTTAATTCGAGTTAGTAGTGCGCGAGGCGGTCTCTTCAATTCTGAGTGCGCAACCATCAATCCCATGGGTCTCGTTGACGGCCTTAAGAAATATCTAATCTCGCAAGGTGTAACTATTCGTGAAGGCGTCTTCGCAACTCCATCGGAGAGTGGAGTCTTTGCCAATAGCTCATTTGTTGGAGCTTCAGTCGTTATTCAAGCCACTGAGGTTTTTGGGGACCCGGGTCGCGAGTTCATCCCTCTTTATTCATTAATGGTTGCAACCGATCCATTGGCCGATTCACAATGGGAAAAAATTGGCGTTGATTCACGTTTCACCTTTGCTGAGGCTTCACATCTCATCAATTACGCTCAACGCACAGCAGATAATCGCTTAGCCATCGGTGGACGAGGAGCAACTTATCCATTTCATTCCACTTTGCGCTCGGAGAAAGAAATGACGAGCTCGGTTCACGAAAATCTTCGTAGGCTTGCGAAATCCTGGTTTCCTAATGTTAAAGAAATGAAATTTACTCATGCTTGGGGAGGCGCAGTTGCAATTACTCGCAACTGGGAGCCTTACGTTCAGTTTGATAACGCACGTAGCTTCGGACGTTTAGGTGGTTACGCCGGGGATGGAGTAACAATGAGTTTTTTGGCAAGCAAAATTCTCGCTCAATTGGTAACGGGGCGCGAAGGTGAACTCACCCATCTTCACTTTGTGAATAAGAAGATTCGCAAGTGGGAGCCTGAACCCTTGAGATATCTCGCGGTGAATAGCATGGTGAAATTAAGTGGTATTGCAGATAAAGAAGAAGCTAGAACCGGGAGACCAAGTTTGGTCTCAAGAATTATTGCGCCGCTGATTCTTCGATAAGGCGTGAGGTCTCGTCATCGATACGAGTTGCGGCGTTTGCAAGACCTTCTTGATACTTCTTTGCGTGATGACCACAGAAGAGCAATTCGAAACCATTTGCCATTACAGCGCGAACATATGCTTGGGCGCCGCAGCGATCACAACGATCAAGGGCATTAAGCGGCGTGGAATCGAGTACTACGTTCTCGGTCATTTCTAGCCTGCCTTTCGTATCTCTTGCTGGAGTGCAAGTGCCTACAGTGGAACATCAAACCACCTCTTACTTATTCCCCGCAGGTTAAAATCGAATAATTTTCCAATTCTCGCCATATTCTGTGAAATTATCGACAAATTCTCAGCGTGCTCGGCGCGTAATACAAGGCTCAATTGGTGAGATAGATACCCTTGCGCATCGTGGCCAAGGTAGATGACAACGCGGAAAATCGCAGCGTTGAAAAATCATATTCCGCAAAAGATCTCTCAGTTCTTGAAGGTCTTGATGCGGTTCGTAAGCGCCCCGGAATGTATATCGGTTCGACAGATGGTCGAGGCCTTATGCACTGCCTCTGGGAAATCATTGATAATGCCGTTGATGAATCACTCGCGGGTTACTGCAAGAAGATTGAAATTAACTTAGAAAAAGATGGCTCAATAGAAGTTCACGATGATGGGCGAGGAATCCCAGTAGATAAAGAACCAAAGACTGGCCTCACAGGTGTTGAAGTAGTTATGACAAAACTTCATGCCGGTGGAAAGTTTGGTGGCGGTTCATATGCCGCGACCGGCGGTCTTCATGGCGTTGGCGCATCCGTTGTGAATGCACTTGCATCACGACTTGATGTGGAAGTAGATCGCGATGGCAAGATTTATTGGATGTCCTTTAAGCGTGGCGTAGCTGGGATATTTGAAGGTGATGGACCAAATGCAACTTTTGAACCCCAATCTGGCCTTCGGGTAATTGGAAAAGTTTCATCTAAAGTAACAGGTACTCGAATTAAGTGGTGGTCAGATAAACAGATCTTCCTTAAAGATGCACAATATGACTTAGAAGAGATTTACACACGCGCGCGCCAAACTTCTTATTTGGTACCTGGTCTAACCTTGATTGTTAATGACAATCGCACCAAAGAGAAAACCTCTGAAACCTTCTTCCACAAAGGCGGAATCTCTGAGTACTGCCATTTCATACAGCCCGATGAAGCTGTTGGCGATGTCATACGCCTTACTGGAAAAGGCCACTACCAAGAAACCGTCCCGGTGCTCGATGAAAAAGGCCATTTGGAACCACAAGAAGTTGAACGTGATATGGATGTAGATATCGCGGTTAAGTGGGGAAATGGCTACGAAACAACAGTTCGCTCCTTCGTCAACATCATTGCGACCCCCAAAGGTGGTACCCACGTTCAAGGATTTGAGCGCGCGCTCACCAAAACCTTTAACGAATTTCTCCGCGCCAAAGGCGTACTCAAGAAGAATGAACAAGATGTCATCAAAGACGACATCGTTGAGGGTTTAACTGCAGTCGTCACAGTACGTATGCAAGAACCACAATTTGAAGGTCAGACAAAAGAAGTGCTTGGAACCCCTGCGGTTACTAAGATCGTCCAACAAGTCGTCTCAGATGAGCTAAAGCGATTTTTCACTACAACCAAAAGAATTGATAAAGCAAATGGTTTGTTAATTCTAGAAAAAGTAGCGAACGCTTCACGAACTCGTATTTCATCACGGGCGCATAAAGAGCTACAACGACGCAAAAATGCCCTAGAGAGTTCTTCGCTGCCTGCGAAATTATCTGATTGTCGTTCCGAAGATGTATCCCGTACCGAACTTTTCATAGTTGAGGGTGAATCTGCTCTCGGCACCACAAAGGCTGCTCGCAACTCTGAGTATCAAGCGATCCTTCCTCTCAAAGGAAAGATTCTTAATGTTCAAAAGGCCTCACTCTCACAGATGCTTGATAACGCCGAATGTGCCGCGATTATCCAGGTAATAGGAGCAGGTTCTGGAAAGTCGTTCACCTTAGAGGATGCGCGTTATGGTCGAGTAATTCTCATGTCCGATGCGGACGTTGATGGAGCACATATTCGTTGCTTGATGCTGACGTTGCTTTACCGCTACATGAAACCCCTTATTGATGATGGTCGTGTATTTGCAGCAATTCCACCACTACATCGAATTGAAGTAATGGGTGGCGGCGGCAAAAAAGGCGAAGTTCATTACACCTACTCTGATGATGAGATGAAGAAACTCCTTGCTGATCTAAAGAAGCAGGGCAAACGGTGGAAAGAACCGATTCAGCGCTATAAAGGCTTAGGCGAAATGGATGCTGATCAGCTCCGTGAAACAACTATGGATCCTGATCATCGTACGCTGCGTCGCATTACGATTAAAGATGCAGCGGCTGCAGAGAAGATGTTTGAGCTCCTGATGGGTAATGAAGTTGCGCCACGTAAAGACTTTATCTCCACTGCAGATATTGATCGCGAAAGAATTGACGCTTAAGTTACTGAATTAAGCGATTAACGTACGTCTCGGAGTCGCAAATTTAGCCTCGACCTCCGTGAGTTCATCAGCCACTTGCTTACGAAGCGCTTCATCGCTCTTAAGCAGGGCAGTCAACTTGGAGATTGTTGACTTAAGTTCTTTCTGCTCTGTCTCAAGTTCAATCTTTGACATCTTAGTAAGTCTTCGAAGTGGCATATCTAGGATGTAAGTGGCTTGCTCGTCGGTTAGTTTAAAGCTCTTAATGAGTGAGGCTTTAGCCTCATTGGCATCGTCGCTTCCACGAATAATCTTGACTACTTTGTCGATATCGATGATGGCTTTGAGCAGGCCGTCGACTAAATTCAAGCGGGCTGAAGCTTTATCTTTACGGAAGTTTGAGCGCCGAGTGACTACTTCAATGCGGTGGTCAACAAATACTTGTAGAAGTTCCTTAAGCCCAAGAGTCTTCGGTTTTCCATTAACGAGTGCAACTGCATTGATTGAGAAAGCATCTTCTAATGGGGTGAGCTTGTAGAGATTTTCAAGGACTTGATCAGGCTCAAATCCATTCTTAAGTTCAATGACTACTCGAGTTCCAGATTGTCCATCGGTTAAATCGACGATATCTGAGATTCCTTGGATCTTCTTTGCTTTGACGAGATCGGAGATGCGCTCAACTACTTTCTCAGGGCCGATATTGAAAGGAAGCTCGGTAATTGTGATTCCTTGTTTACGAGTTGTTACTTTGCCGGTCTCAACTTTGGCGCGGACTTTAAAAGCCCCTTTACCGGTTTGGTAAGCCTCAAGAATTCCTTCTTTACCGATAATCGTTCCGCCAGTTGGGAAATCAGGGGCTGGTACAAATTTCATCAATTGCTTGAGTGTTGCAGTCGGATTTTCAATTAGGTGCTTTGCAGCGGCAATCACTTCGCCAAGGTTATGTGGCGCCATATTTGTGGCCATGCCAACTGCGATACCTGTTGCGCCATTAACAAGAAGATTAGGAAAGGCAGCGGGAAGCACAAGTGGCTCTAAAATTTGGCCATCGTAGTTCGCCCCAAAGTCAACGGTGTTCTCGTCAGTCTCTTCGACCATTAATAAGGATGCGTTTGCTAACCGCGCTTCGGTGTATCGCATTGCTGCGGGGCCAGCATCAAGTGATCCAAAATTTCCGTGACCATCGACGAGAGGTAATCGCATGGAGAAGTTCTGTGCCATACGAACTAGCGCGTCATAGATTGCGCCATCGCCGTGCGGATGCAACTTACCCATAACTTCACCAACAACACGCGCGCTTTTCACATGTCCCTTATCTGGGCGAAGTCCCATTTCAGACATCTGGTGCAAAATGCGGCGATGTACAGGCTTTAATCCATCTCGAGCATCAGGAAGAGCTCGTGAGTAAATAACTGAATACGCATATTCTAAGAAAGAGTCAGACATCTCCGATGAAACATCGACATCGACAATTTTGCCTGGGAACTCTCCAGGTTTAGGACCAACAACTTTCTTCTTTGATCCTGCTGATCCTTTAGCTTCCGCCTTTGCCATGGGCGCGATTCTGCCAACTAACTATCGAATTACTGGGGATTGACGCTCGGTCTTGCTCCGATAATTGCGACACATTGGCGGGCTAATTCATTTCCTGCTTTCATCGAATCTGCCAAATCTTTGCTGGCGATCCATTGAGGTATAAAACCCGCTGCGAAAGCATCTCCGGCTCCTGTGGTATCAACTGGATCGATTTTATTGACAGGAGATGTGATGATTTCTGAACCAGTTTTCATCGCGATTGCACCTCTGTCTCCACACTTAATGACTACAACGGGACAATAAGTTTGTAATTCTTCAATTGCTCTCTCTATATCACTTTGATTAGTGAGAAAGAGAGCCTCTTCTTCATTAGGCAGAAGGACATCCATCTGCTTCAAGTATGTCAGTGCGCGATCTCGATCAAAGTGCGAGATTGTTCCAACCGATGCAGGATCGAAAAAGAGCGGAATTTTGGCTTCTTTGATTGCGGTAATCATCGTCTCAACTCCAGCAGTTGAATCTCGATTAAATAACGAATACCCCGATAGAAAAGCAGCGTCGAAATTTTCCAGGGATGGAAGATCGTCAAGTCCTAACCCAGAGTTAACGCCCGAATCAGGAAACATTGTTCGCTGTCCAGTTTTATCTACAATCACTACA